>Ga0190359_1000211_pt1 | contig 39528 bp, 42 predicted proteins | sample 48721823_MG_FD_161269 | JGI IMG/M metagenome (GOLD analysis project Ga0190359, IMG submission 161269) | Hydrothermal vent microbial mat bacterial communities from Southern Trench, Guaymas Basin, Mexico - 4872-18-2-3_MG | ecosystem: Environmental > Aquatic > Marine > Hydrothermal vents >...
GACTGGTGTTCCTAGCGCTTGGATTAGCGCTAAACGGCAAGTACAAGGAAGGTATGATGAAGTACCTGTTCGCCTTGTTCGTGCCGATGGGTCTAGCAGCCATCATATTTGGCTTCATGTATGACTCAATATTCCTATATGAACACGTAATCAGCCACTGGTTACATGAGGCACACATAGCGCTACCCTTCAACTATCCAATCATGCCAAACCCAATGCACCAGACAGGTGAACTGATGAACCTCATCTTCCTAGTTGGTGCACTGGAGCTAATATTCGGCTCACTCCTTGGAGCATATAACTCATTCAAGGCGGGCAACTACGCTGGAATGATTGGAGAGCACGGTTTCGGAATGGGTCTTTACATTACAGGACTCTATCTGAGTGCATCAACAATGTTCACAGAAGGACTTGATATCATGATACTCGTAGGTAACTGGCCGTTCATGCTAATGATCGCAGGTATGCTACTGAGCTTTGTTGAGCCAATAGTGCATAGTCTAATGCATGGACATGGTATCGGTGGAATGGAGGCAATCGGTGAAGGAATCGGCGGCTTGCTGATGACCTTCGTAGAGGGATTAGCCAATATGTTTAGCTTCCTCAGGGTTGCAGCTTTTGCTATCGCGCACGTTAGCCTATCAAGCGCTGGTGTGGCTATGGGTGGTGCAATCGGAAGCGAGATCGGTGGAATTTTCATCATGAACATTATCGCGCTGAGCTTCGAGTTCGTCTCAAGCAGCGTACAGAGCATCAGGCTGCTCTACTATGAGTTCATGGGCAAGTTCTTCCATGGAGAGGGAATGCGCTTCAAGCCATTCCGTATTTCAGCCCCTAAAACCGCTTCAGAGTAATTACTCTATATTCCTTTTTGTCTTTCATTTTCTTCTCAAGTGGAAAAGATATATATTTACACAGAATGACTAAGGAGAGAAAAGGTGAGAAATGACAGTGATGTCAAAAACTCTTACTTTGATCAAAGCTGGTGATGTTTAAGAATGTTGGAATACGCAACACTTGCGGTGGCGATCGCCATTCTAGCCGGAGCATATGCGATGGCTCAGGGTGGAATGATTAACGCATCTGCTGACATGGAAGGCAAAAGTACCCCTTGGGGTGCTGGTCTGACTTCTTTCGGCGGCTTTACGATCATTGTGAGTATACTTTTAATGATCGTCTTAATATTTGGAGGAGGTGAGGATGGTATGATTCCTGAATCTGCATGGCCCTTACTGACCAGTTCACTAACACTCATTGGAGCTGCATTCGCATCTGCACTATGTATCATGGTTGCAGCGAAGGCAGGAGCTGATATGCTAATAGAGAGACCGGAACTATCAATCTGGTCACTTCTATTCATCGCTCTTGGTGAAGGTCTAGCTATCTACGGCCTAATCATAGCCATTCTATTAAGTAGCGGTTAATCATAGCCCAAGTTGAAGGGCAATCCCTTTTTCTTTTATCAAACGAGTAGGTTATAGTTTTACGAATCTTACAAAATTTAATGATCATGCAAATAATCTTTGAAAAAGCTTAATAGATTAACACATTCATTAAACACCAATCGTGGGGAAACCCATCCGTGATAAAAATGAAGTATAAAGCCTTTGTTTATGTAACTCTCAAGAAAGGATACAGTGACCCTGAGGGAGATACAACAGCCAACGCCCTACAGGGACTAGGTTATCCTGTTGAGAAGGTGAGATCCAGTAAAGCATATGAGGTCTATTATGAGGCGAAGAGTCAAGGTGAAGCTGAGAAGCTGCTTGATGAGATGTGCAGACGTCTTCTGACTAACCCGACTAAAGATGATTATCATTTTGAGATAAGTGAGCAGTAATGAGCAGGGTAAAGGAATCAAATCTACCCTTCAGTCACCACACCATAGACTTCATGAATGCAAGTGACGCTGATCTTGAAGATATCCGGGACCAGTTAGGACTCGGATTAAGCCTTGACGAACTCAGATACATACGAGACCATTATATTGTGCGCGAGAAGAAAGCCACAGACATCGAGCTACAGACATTCGACCAGACTATGAGCGAGCACTGTAGCCACAAGACCTTCGCGGGGGTGATAGATACTCCTGGGGGGAGAATCGATGGCTTGTTGAAGAGCTATTTTAGGAAGCTTATTGATGAACTTGAGCCTGAGTGGTGTTTCAGTGTCTTTGAGGATAACGCTGGTATGGTGGATCTGACTGATGATGTGACTATCGCCATCAAGGTTGAGACCCATAACCACCCAAGTGCTATAGAGCCATTTGGCGGAGCAGCAACTGGGCTTGGAGGGGTTATCAGAGATATTATGGGTGTTTGGGCTGAACCCATTGCAAACACTGATGTGCTTTGTTTTGGTCCGTTGAATTATCCATATGAGAAGCTGCCTGAGGGTGTGAAGCATCCGAGTTACTTGTTTAACGGTGTTGTTGATGGCATCGGTAGCTATGGTAACAGTATTGGTATCCCGACTGTAAATGGTGCGACGGTTTTTGATGAGGACTATACTGGAAACGTCTTGGTATATGCTGGCTGTATTGGTGTACTGCCCAAAGGCCAGTATATCCGGGACGTCAAAGCAGGCGACTACGTTGTATTAGCCGGCGGTAGAACGGGACATGATGGAATCCACGGAGTAACCTTTGCATCAGTTGAACTTAGCGAGGAATCAGAGGAGACAAGCCGGTCAGCGGTACAGATCGCTAATCCTATTGAAGAGGAGAAGGTAAAACGAGCCATCAAACAGATCAGTGACCAGAAGCTAGGCTCAGGAATTACCGACATTGGTGGCGGCGGCTTGAGTTGTGGTGTCTGTGAGACCGCTGAACGATATGGGCTCGGTGTTGACGCGTATGTTGACAGGATTCCATTGAAGGCTGAAGATATGGCTCCATGGGAGATATGGATCAGCGAGAGCCAAGAAAGAATGTTATTAGCGGTTCCCCCTGAGAACCTAGAGAAAGTATTAGACATATTCAGCGACGAACAAGTCGAGGCAACAGTACTCGGACAATACAATGAGTCTAAACACGCGAAATTATTCTACCAAGGCGAGGAAGTAGCTGATCTAGTTCTTGATACACTTTTCAATCCACCAAAGCTAATGCGTGAGACAAACTGGACTCCACCAGAACTGGTTGACCCAGAACTACCAATGCCAGAAGACTTGGCTGAGATACTTCTCAAGCTACTATCAAGTTACAATATCTGCAGCAAGGAGAAAGTCGTAAGAAGATACGACCAAGAGGTCAAGGGACAGACAGTCATTAAGCCCCTGCAGGGCTGGCTGGCTGGACCAAGCGATGCATCCGTAGTGAAACCATTACACGATATATGGAAGGGAATCAGTGTCGCGAGTGGGGTAAACAGCCGTTATGGTAAGATTGATCCTTACTGGATGGCTGCAAGTGTCATTGATGAAGCCATAAGAAACAGTGTCTGTGTAGGAGGACGCAGATGGGCGCTACTAGACAACTTTGCTTGGGGCAACCCAGAGTACGAGGACCGACTAGGTGGCTTAGTTCACGCGTGCAGAGCATGTTATGATGTAGCCAAGGTCTACAAGGCACCATTCGTATCTGGCAAGGACAGCCTTTACAACGAGAGCCCACTTGGACCGGTCACACCAACACTGCTGATTACAAGTCTCGGCATTGTGCCTGACATCAGACAAGCCATATCAATGGAACTAAAGAAACCCGGAAATGCACTCTATCTTGTAGGTATAACGAAGCCAGAAATCGGTGGAAGTGAATACCTTCGACTCTTTGATGAGCTTGGAGGCTCAGTGCCTAAACTGGACCCAGAGCAGAACATTAAGACATACAAACGCGTGCTTGAAGCGATTGACGCAGGGCTAGTAAGGGCTTGCCATGATTGTAGCGAGGGAGGATTAGCCGTAGCACTTAGTGAGATGGCTTTCACAGGTGATCTTGGTCTTGATGTTGATGTCTCTTTGGTGCCTGTATCTGGACCGATGAGAGATGATCTTCTCTTGTTCAGCGAAAGCAATGGAAGACTCTTGATTGAGGTACCAGCAGATAAGACAGAGGCGTTCGAGAAAACTCTAGCTGATACACCATTCAGCTGCATTGGCGCTGTAAAACAGGAGAAGAAACTCAGCGTCACAAAGGATGGATCACCCTTGTTTGAGGTGCCACTTGAGGCATTGATTGGAGCGTGGAAGACTCCACTGGAGGCGAAAAGATGAAGCCAGAAGATATACGCATCCTCATCATGAGGGCACCCGGAACCAACTGTGACTTAGAGACAGTAAGAGCCTTTGAGGATCTGGGAGCAGAGGTAAACCTAATCCACACCCAGAAAGTGTTCAAGGACAAGAACCTAGACGGGTATAACATTCTGGTATTCCCGGGAGGATTCAGCTACGGCGACTATGTGCGAAGTGGCGCGATCTGGGCGAAGGAATGCGAGTATAGGATTGGTAAGGAGCTTACAGAGTTCGTTGATAGCGGTAAACCCGTCATAGGCATCTGTAATGGTTTCCAGCAGCTGGTCGAGCTTGGTTTCCTACCTGGATGGGAGGGAAAAAGCCTCTACCCAGAAGCAGCCCTAGGCAACAGTACCCACGGCTATCAGAACAGGTGGATACGTATGCGGTACGAGGGAAAGGGCAACTGTGGTATGATGAAAGGACTGGATGAAGGCTATGTTCTCAGTTGTCCAATTGCGCATGGAGAAGGAAGATTTATCTTACCGCCAGAGCAACGCGAGGAGCTACTCAACAAGCTGTATGATCAGGATATGATCATGTGGCGTTATGTCAGGGCAGACGGTTCTTATGCTGAGAACGATTGGCCTGAGAACCCAAATGGCGCTTACCATGATATTGCTGGTATCTGTAACCCAGAGGGTACGGTTCTTGGTTTGATGCCGCACCCTGAGCGGGCTTACTTTGGTTATCTGATGCCAGAGTGGACAAGTGAAGGTGCTCCTGTTAAGTATGGTGATGGTTATCCGTTCTTCAAGTCCATCCTGGAGTACGTGGCTCGAAAGTTCTAAACCCCCTTTATTTCAATAAACATGCAATATTATGCTAAATATGCAACCTGTTTTGCGATGATTTTTAATCATGGCTATGGGTAATGTCGGTTATGCAGGGAGTCATTGGAGTCTACAGCCATAACGACGCATCAACAAAAAGCCACTATATTCTCTACGGTGTACAGCACAGGGGACAAGAAAGCAGCGGACTAACCACCGCAGGCAATCACAGTATACGTACATGGAAAGGAAAGGGACTTGTAAGCAACGTATTTGACGAAAAATTCGCATCATTCACCCACCCAACAGACTATGTAATTATCGGCGTGGCTAGTGGCGAGAACTCAAACAATGGAATAGCTCCAGTAGAGTCCCGCGAACATGATCGTTACCACTTCAGCTTAGCCTTGGATGGTTATTTCCCGGAGAAACAGGGACCAAACGAGTATATGTTCAAAAAATCGATTTTGATGCATCTTGAGAAAGGTGATTCATTTGTGGATGCCTTCAAGGCGGCTATGAAGGAGCACCGTGACTCCTATTATTCTCTGGTGATGGCGGTCTGGGATAGACGTGAACGTAAGAGTATGTTAATTGCGGCTCGTGACGAGCGTGGTATCCGGCCTCTCTACATGGCTCAGAGTGGTGATAGCTTCTATTTTGCTTCAGAGTCCGCTCCTATTGATGTGCTTGAGAACATGGGTGAAGAGTTCACTGTACGCAAAGATGTTGTTCCGGGTAGCCTTCTGGTTGTTTGTGATGATAAAATCACTGAGGAACAGGTATTGGCGCCAAGAAGGGCTCATTGTGTCTTCGAGTGGGTGTATTTCGGTAGACCTGATAGTGTGATTGAGGGTAAGACGGTTCATGTTGTCCGTAAGCGTCTTGGTCATGGTTTGGTTGAACTTCATGAACTCAACGAGAAGTATGGTGATCATAAGGGGAATGGATTGGTGGTTATCCCAGTTCCTGATAGCGGGCGTAGTGTTTCTACGGGTGTCGCTGAAGGCCTCGGTGTCACTGCTGATGAGGGTGTCATAAAGAACGCCTACATGGGCAGGACATACATTATTGATGACCCAAAGTACCGTAAGATTGCTAGTGACCTTAAACACAATATCATCCGAAAGACCGTTGAGGGCAAAAAAGTCGTAATCACAGACGACAGCATTGTTAGGGGAACCGTAAGTGAATCAATAGCCAAGAACCTTCGTCAAGCAGGAGCTACAGAGGTTGATTTCCTCGTTAGCTATGCGCCTATTTTCTATCCATGCTTCAGTGATCCGCCTGATAAGCCATTAGCTGCTCAAGCATTTGAGGGTAAGTCAATGGAGGAGATTGGTGAGCTTGTGGCTGAGAATCTTCCCAGCATTGATGGTGTGTTGTATAATAGTGAGGATAAGATTATCTGGGCTGTTGATTTGCCAAAGGAGCATATTTGCACCTATTGTATTAGCGGATGTAATCCTTTTAGGTAAAATCTTCAACATATGCGTAGAGTATCAACTTATTCTTATGCGGTTGAACAAGTCGAGTCGATAGATTCAAATAATGTTCAATACTACTCAAGTTTTAGTGGGTGCTGATCAAGACCCAACCCTCTGTACGCCCCCAATGGGGGCTTTATTCTTCCTTTGACCACTTCTCAAGTTTCTCTAGTGCTACTGCTACCTGTGGGACCATGCCCTTGTATGGGCCTATTTGACTCTGCATCTCACTTATCAGGGCCTTGGCTTCTTTTCTTGCTTCTGGAGTTGGATCAATTACACATGTGTTGATTTTCGTAAAGGCAGCTATTCCTTCCTCTACTATGGGTCCAAACATTCGATAGTTTTCCAAGAGGTCGATGGCGTCTTGGATGCATTTTACTAGTTCCTCATTTGACAAACTGTTCACTGTATCCTGTTTATGAGGAACTCTTAAATAATGTGCGGCGTGTTCTGAGGCATCGGAGTGAAAATTTGATGGGTGAATGTTTTAATAGAATCCACGGCTTCACTTCTGAGATATACTAGATTTTTTTCTTCCAGACGGAGGTGCATTGTTTTTGGCTGAGATAGCCGTAACCAGAGAGCTGGTAAAGGAGTTAGCCAAGGCAGCGCGTCTCGTTTTATCTGAGGAAGAGACAGACAAGTACACTCAGCAGTTATCTGTAATACTCGATGCCTTTAAGGAACTTGATGAGGTTCCCACTGATGGTGTTGAGCCAAGTTACCATCCAATAGAGATCAAAGACAGTCTACGAGAAGACAAGCCAGAAAAATGGGAATGGGATCCACTGGCTAACGTCAAGGACCATGAAGGCAAGTACATAAGGGGGCCACGTATCAAGTGAATTCCCTGAAGAGAGCCAAGGAGCTTGACCAAGAGTATCACTTCATGAACGCATTCGCTGATTCACTGGACTCAGGTGAAGGTAGACTCAAGGGCTACACTGTCTCGGTTAAGGACAACGTATGCGTCAAAGGCGTACAATCCACAGCTGGAAGCAAGGTGCTTGAAGGCTATGTTCCGCCCTTTGATGCCACTGTTATCGCTAAATGCAGGGCAGAAGGAGCAAGCATCCTAGGTAAGACCACTCAGGACGAGTTTGGCTTCGGTACATTCAACGTAAACACGCCATTCAACAAGCCGCTGAACCCCCATGACCCAGAGAGGAGTACTGGTGGCAGTAGCGGAGGAGCGGCCTGCATCACAGCGGTTGCTGATTTCCCGCACCTAGCTATTAGCGAGAGTACTGGAGGGAGTATCAGTTGCCCTGCTTCATGGTGTGGGGTCGTAGGGGTTACTCCAACTTATGGTAGGGTTAGCCGGTGGGGTTTGATTGACTACGCGAACAGCCTTGATAAGATCGGTGTAATGGGTAAAACCGTCAAGGAAGCAGCGTTGCTACTCAGTGTCATCAGTGGACCTGACAAATATGATAGCACAGTGCTTGATACGCCTGTTCCAGACTATACAGAGCTAGAATCAGTCGAAGAGCTCAAGGTAGGCGTACCCAAGGAATATTATGGTGAGGGAATAAACTCAGATGTCGAGAAGACCATCTGGAGTACACTCAAGAAGCTTGAATCAAAGGGTGCAAAACTCATTGATGTTAGTCTGCCTCACACAAAGTACGCGCTAAGCAGCTACTATATCATCGCAATGGCTGAGGCGTCAACAAATCTATCAAAGTTCAGTGGATTACGTTACGGATTACAGGAGCACATTGAAGGCGACTTTAACCAATACTTCAGCAAGATCAGAACCCTTGGCTTTGGAGACGAGAGCAAGCGACGTGTGATGCTTGGTACATTCACAAGGATGGCTGGTTACCGAGACGCTTACTACTTGAAAGCATTGAAGGTCAGGACCAAGGTTATCGAGGACTTCAAACACGCGTTTGAGGCTGTTGATGTCTTAGCCGCGCCCACGATGCCTGTTGTTGCGCCACGGTTTGATGAGATCGAGGAACTGGAGCCTATCCAGCATTATATGATGGATATCTTGACTGTTGCACCTAACCTCGCAGGGATACCCATGGTCTCAGTACCATGTGGGACATCAGAGGACATGCCCGTTGGACTTCACTTGATGGCTGATCACCTACAAGAACATACGATGCTTAGGGCAGCGTGGGAGGTAGAAAACCTGTGAAGGCAACCATAGGACTAGAGATACATGTACAGCTAAACACAGAGAGCAAGCTCTTCTGCAGCTGTACTACGGAAATTGATGATCTTGAGCCAAACACAGCGGTATGCCCAATCTGTCTAGGATATCCCGGTAGCAAACCAAAGCTCAACAGGAAAGCCGTTGAACATGGAATAACCATAGGGATAGCTCTAGAGAGCAGAATCAAGCCTGTTATCAGGTTCAGCAGGAAGAACTATTTCTACCCTGATATGTCGAAAAACTATCAGATCACACAGTACGAGGTGCCCCTCGCTGAGGGAGGCTACCTGATGGTGGGAGACCACAGGGTAGGCATTACACGTGTACACATTGAGGAAGATCCAGCTAAACTAGTTCACGTAGGCGGTGGAATCACTAATGCTCGTGAGACTCTTATCGATTATAACAGGGCTGGTGTTCCTTTGGTGGAGATTGTCACCGAGCCTGATATCGAGTCTACTGAGGAGGCGCGTGATTTCCTCAAGAAGCTGAGCCTGATCCTTGAGCATCTGAGAGTCTATGATCCAAGCGGAGAAGGCTCACTACGTGTTGACGCAAACGTCAGCATTGATGGAGGCAACCGTGTCGAGGTCAAGAACATCACCGGGTTCAGGAACGTGGAAAAAGCACTCAACTACGAGGTCGTTAGACAACGCAGCGCAGTGAATATGGGATTATCTATTGTCCGTGAGACTCGTCACTTTGACGCCGAGACAGGTGTAACAAGCACCCTCAGGCTCAAGGAGCAGGAAGAGGACTATGGGTATATCGCTGAGCCGGATTTGACCCAGATACATCTCAGTGAAGAATTGGTTGGTGGACTCAGAGTGTCTATGCCTGAGTTGCCTGATCAAAGGATACAGCGTTTGGTTGATCAGTATGGTATAACACGTTTCCAAAGCGATATCATCGTCAACACTGGGCTAAGGATGAGCATCTTCTACGAAAAATGCTGTGAACTCTATCCTGATTCAAAGACTGTAGCCAACTGGCTTGTCACCTACCTGTTGAAGAGCCTCAACTACGAAGGAATGAGCCTCGAAGAAAGCAGCGTCGCACCAGAGACATTCACAGAGCTACTCACCATGATGGACGATGGAACCATCAGTGAAAGACTAGCCAAGGAACTTATCAAAGACTACGTGAAAACAGGGAAATCACCGAGAAAGCTTGTGGAGGAGAAGAACCTCGCTTTGCTGCCTGTTGATGAACTGCGGGTGGTTGTTGGTGAGGTTGTCTCTGAGAACCAGAAGGCTGTTGATGATTACAGGTCTGGTAAGACGAAGGCGGCTGAGTATCTTATCGGTCAGGTGTTGCGCAGGGTCCGTGCGCGGGCGGCGGCTAATACTGTTAGAGAGCTTGTGTTGGAGGCGTTGAAGGGAAACTAGTTGTTTTCTTTCCCGGTCCCGGAAAGTGTTTTCTGGGTTTTCGCTTCCTTTGCTAGTGGTATCTGAAAACAGTGTATTTTGTAATATTTCTATTAATTCAATGTTTTTACATATCGAATATTGATTGAAATAGGTAAGTTTTTATATGATTTTACAGCATATTCTCAAAACATGCCTTGGTAGCTCAGTAGGTAGAGCACCTGCCTGTTAAGCAGATGGTCAGAAGTTCGAGTCTTCTCCAGGGCGCCAAATCACACCTTAATGCTATAAACCAGTTATGTGATTCTAAGACAATGAATCCAGAGGAACTCACCAAAGAAATCAAGGAGTACGCTCTGAGCCATGGAGCTGAACTCGTTGGAGTACTCTCGCCTGAATCCATCGATAGTATCCCAGAGTACTGGATCGGGTGGCAAATCAAGCAGAAATCAAAGAAAACTACAGATTATATGGACAACCCCAAGAGCATATTGATGCTCGGGTATCATGCCTTTGATGATATTCATGAGGCACAGATCGCCCACAACGGGGAGATCGAGTACCCGGTATACGAACGAATGAGACTCTATGCAAGACGAGTAATGCGCCAACTCGAAGCAAAAGGCTACAAGTGTATTGTCTACCCGTTTAATCTCAGCCAGAAAAAAATGGCTCAACTAGCCGGATTAGGCTCAATGGGCAAGAACAGCCTCATCATCAACCCAGAGTATGGTCCATGGATAAGGCTTCAAAGTATACTCACCGATGCACCATTAATACCCGATAAAGAGTACACAAAGGACCTCTGCGGTGACTGCACAAAATGTATTGATGCCTGTCCAACGAGAGCGTTATCCCCATATATTGTTGACCCAGAAAAATGTCTCATAGGAATCTCTGAGAAAGAACTAGCACAACTAATAGAACAGGATCTCCCATTCACAGACTTTAGAGACATACCTGACGAAGTATTCAAAAAATACATGCCAAGGTTTACCGAAAACAGTGTACTCATGTGCACAGAATGCCAGAAAGCCTGTCCCTATGGAAAAGAGAAAAGAGGATACTAACCAAAAGATGCCTCTTTATCAAAAGGCCACATTGGACGCTTGATGTTCCGGTATGTGAACCATGAGAGATTGGGCGTGGTTAATCCGGGAGCGTCTACCTCTAATATCTTTTTGCTGAATGGCTCGTAGGCTGCTCTAAAGTGTCCCCTGCTCTTCAATACTAGTATCTTTTTATCTGTGGGTTCGATGCCGTTTCTTCTGAATATCTCAGGGTCGTTTGGTGAATGGCTTTTCTCCGTCAGAATTATCTCGACGCCATCTACCTCGATCACCGCTGTTCTACCGACATCAACTGGTACACCTATCGCCATCGCCTTGTGTATAAACCTGCCATCAGTAATGGTGCGCACTGTACCAGTGACCATCAGTGGTTTACCATGGAAATCATCAGTCTTAGCCCCAATCTCCATAGAAAACTTACCCCGAACACCTACATTGATGGCCTCCTGAACCGCCTCCGGGTCCTTGATGATAGCAACACCAACATTTGTAGCACCCTTCTTCAATAACTCCCTGAGAATCTCGGTACCATCACCCGGTGCACCTCCACCCGGGTTATCCGCCACATCAGCGAGAATCACAGGACCCTCCGATGCCTCCATCGCAATCCTCACCGCATCCTCAATAGACGTTAATGGCTTGAGGAACTCTTCACGAAGACTCCACATCAACTCCCCTATCTCATTTGCTAGTTTCTGGGCAAGCTCAGGGTTATTGTCTGTGACCGCAACTACGTCTGAGCCACACCGTTCAACATCAGTATATGAGAAAGCCGGGAATAAGCATATATTGAGTACTTCTGTTGATTTCTCCATTTCTCTTGCCTTCTCAAGGAGCTTGACCATTGGGCCCTCTGCGGTGCGTTGATTGATTGTTGGTGGCAGCATAGGTAGTTTGCAATGTGCGACTGTTGGTTTGAGTTCACCTTTGATGGTTTTTACTAGTGTCTCTGTTGCCTCGGCCGCTCTTTCATACATATCAACATGAGGATTTGTGTCATATCCGAATATGGCGTCACAGTGATCCACAATCATATCAGAGATCAATCCATGAAGATCAAGAGTAATGATAATCGGAGTATCACCAACAAGCTTACGCACCTCCCGAAGCAGCACTCCTTCAGCTTCAGGAACCTCCTCAGCGATCATCGCACCATGAAGCGCCAGTAATACTCCATCAAGTTTCCCAGCCTTCTTGATGCCATCCGTGATAGTATTCACAATATGCCAATAATCCTCGTTTCGAAGTTCACCAGCTGGTGTCGCCCCAGCGGCAATAGTAGGAATATACTCGATGCCCTCACGTTCAAGCACATCAACGTAGCCCCCTATGGCGCTACGTGTACCTTTCAAGGTCTCGACTATCTTTTCCCCGTACATGGGGTTGAAGTCGTCTAGGGTTGTTTTGACGGTGCTGAATGAGTTTGTCTCATGCATCATCTGTCCGAATAATACGCGGTAACCTGACATGGATAGGAATTTGATTCAAGAGATATTAAACGATAATGCTGACCATTTCTTCTGGTTGTCTACTAATACTTTATTACTAACCATGGGCAAAGATTATTCCGTACAGTAATAAAATGGGAGAAACATCAAATGCTGTTCACGGAATCATTCGAGTACATTCTAGAAACCGGTTTTCAGAACTGGATGACTGAAGCTCTCACCAAGATGAAAATAACCGACATACAGGCAGATTACAGACCAACAGAGGAAAACGAGCCAATAATATGGCAAGAAGACACAAGGCAACTGGTAATTCATGAACCCGACCCATTTAACGCCGCCCTGATATTCCTTGAATGGGTATCATCCGAGCTACCCCGACAGTGGCAAAAAGTATGGGAAAATCTCCAACAAATCGAGGAAAATCATGGCAAAGAAGCCGCTGAAACCGTACTACTGGACTACATTTCTGAGATGGATAAACGCAATACGTGTCCAAGCTGGGTTTCTTTCAAGTAAACCGTGATTAGTTATTGTTTTTCTTCTACGGGGTCTTCTTCAGGAGCTTCCTCAGCTTTTTCTTCCTCGTATTCACCAGTTGACATCTTCTCCAACAACGTGATCAACTTATCCACGTTTTCTTTCTCCTCAAAAACATGGATGAGCTTCTGACCCCAGAGATCAACATTAGCCCCAAAAATAGGGAAAAACGGAGAAAGAGTCAACCGTGCCATCTCGCCGCCCACAAACATAAGCGGCTTGAAGCTCTCCAAAGCCATAATCGCAGGCATCTCCATACCATATTTTCGTATCCTAATCGCGGCTTCCAGTATAATCTCGTCAATTTCTTCTTCTGTTAGCTCCTCGTCCCCGTAAAAGAAACCACACATACCAAGATAATTGATGTCTACTAGTATAGAAACCTAGTCCTCTGGCTTCTTCTTGGGGCTAAGCCTTGTCTTCATGGTTATCCCCGATACAGCGACTCCTCCAATCAAGAAGAAAACGAAAAGAACCCTGAAAAACGTCCAAGAGTTTCCCTGCGTAAACGTAATCAGGCATACAAAGTTGAACATCCAGTTGATCACTGATGCTATCATCGCTACCGGAAACTGTTCTCGTGTGAGCCTCCTCAGAACCAAGTATGTTGGTATGGCTCCGCCTAAGAAATAGACCACATAAGATAGAAACCATGGCACGGTAATGGTGTTAGCTAGTCTAAGATAGAAGAATATTATCGCATAACTCAGCGCCGCAGATGCTAAGTAGTCCGTGGCGTTTGGTTTTCTCTCAGACAAAGCTCTCACCCATACAGTATTCTCTATTGGTTAAATGATTTAAGAAAAATAGGGGGAAGATGTTAGACTAATTGTAGCCAGTCTCTTAGCAGGAAGATTATCCTTCCTTGGTACATCCCGAACCTGCTCATGATAGTGTTGCCGAAGCTAGCACCGAAAGCAAGGAGCATCAACCATCGTCCAATCTTGGGGATATATCCCAATGTACCTTCATGCAGGTTTTCCTGCGTGAAAATAAAGTGGAATATCGCCGTTACGGCGCCTACGAATGTGATGATGGCGTTTATTGTGCCCATAGCGCCTCCTCCAATTAGGGGGGTGCTCGCTGTTTGCGCTACTTGTACTATAAAGTCGCTGTGGATTGCTGCCCTGATGCTGATTCCTACGCCGTTACCGACGAGGAAAGCGATTGGGAACCTGTACATCCAATAGTACTCTCTGTGGAAACGCGCATAGAGCATTATGCCAAGTACAAATACCAAGACATAGATGATCTGTCCTTCCATGATTTTGGTCCAACCATAGTCTCGGATGTTCTTAATACCCATGACTATCTGGTGGCCCGCTGCAACACCGATGAAAGTGTACTCAGCGAACTTGAATACCACGTTGTCCCTGAAGGCATAGCTTGTAGCTGCTATGGTGAAGAATGCTGCGATCCATATTGATGGGTCCATTGATACCATTAGCCACTACCCTCCTGTTTCTGCATGAACCATGAAATATTCCCTACTGCGATAAAGATCAGTACCAGCGTCTGTGTGAAAGTCAAGATATCGCTGCTCACGATTGCGTCACCTGGGTGTCCCGTAAGGAACTCTAGGTCCGCTGCGCCTTTTACTCCATCCATGATACCCAATAGCTGTCCCGAGTCATAGTACGGCTTGATGCTTGTTGTCATCATGCTTAGGGTGCCTCCAAGTACATCCCTGTTATATTGGCTGTAGGCTTGGTATACCCAACCTTCTGCCACGTCTCCGCTTGTGGTAACATACGCTACGATAGCGAAATCATCAGCGCCTCCCACATTATCCATCAAAGGCATGCCTGAGATGGGGTTACCCTGGTAATCATTAGTAACTAGCTCATGTAGGTCTCCCAGTACACCAGCCATTGCTGTCTGGGTTCCTGCGATGTAGCCTATGAAGACATAGTCTTCTCCGTAGACTGCGCCGTAGTTTGATTCTGGTTGAACCGCCGCCATTACTAATGGATACATCAGTGTTCCTTCGAGGGCTGTAGCCATTATGACCAGTTTTAAGTCGTTCTCGAATATCTGGTGGAAAGCCGCTATGGTTCCCGGTCCTAGGCTTGGATAGCCTCCTGAACCATACCCGATATCGAACAAGATCACTGAGCCTTCTGGTAGTGCTTCGATGGTGTCATACCAGTCTTGGCTCATCTGCCCTGTCATTAGAGGTAGACCTAGGGGGCTTAGTGCCGGAATGAGCATCGCTATAATTACTAGCCCCATGACGACTTCACGGGGGAGTGATGTTAGTTTTTCCCATACTGACATTTTTAGCGCCTCCCTAAGTACCCTGTCTCCATTCCGATCAGGGTCTTGATTCCTAGTACGACTGCACCGATACCGATTCCGATGCGTACGCCTCTATATGCTCCACTTACTATTGGTCCAAAGATCCATTCACGCATGTGGAAGAATCCTGGGTAGATCGCTGGGAATATTGGTGTGTTTCCAAATATTACCAGTACGGCTGTAATGAAGAGTAGCGCTGCGTCAAAGTTTCTGGCTCTGAGCACCTTATAGGCTCCATAAGCCATGTAGAACGCTAGGCTGCTATACATTGTTGAACCGAGAGGTAGATAGATAGCGTTGTAGAGCCAACTGTAAGTAGCTCCTTGCTCGTATTCTCCTGTTACTAGTCCGAGGCCTATGAATACTACGAGCATTAGTAGAAGCCATCCACTAAAGTACCAATCTGTGCCTTCTTTACGAGCAGATAGCCTTCTCCCATGAACACGGAAGAGGTTCACTGCTCCAAGCCCTAGGGCGAATCCTTGAAGGACTATACCCCAGTTCTTGATCACGTTAAACGTTTGGGTGACTGCTTCGATTCCAGTATAGTAGTCTCCTATGGCTATTACTCCAACGATGAAAGTTATCGCCAGAGGTATGTCTCTTTTATAATCCATTCATACTCACCTCGATAACAGCTCCGCAATTATATTCACGCCAACGGTTGAAAGCAAAGCTCCAACTATTGAGAGAGCTATCGCCGCTAACTTGTACCAATCTTGTGCCGCAATTGTTCCGATCTGTGCAGGGTCTCCCGAGACATATGCACCAGCAGCGAAGATCTCCTCACCGATAAGGCAGTAGTCACAGAGAGCTGCGAAGAATGGGATCTGATATGTTCTGGCGGTTCCACCGACCTGCATGGCCCCAATTCTGTCAAACGTCTCTGCAAACATCATGGATTCAGCCCAGAAGGGGCCAATCATAATGTTTCCAGCAGGTCTACGTCTTGCAGCCATACCGATGATCCCGCTCGCCCAGGCGAACTGGGTTCCCGATAGATAGGGTAGTTGCTCGTCAACATTCAACTCATCGAGTTTACCCTCGACGTTGTATGCGTCACGAACAAGCTCAATCGCTACTGGCATAACGTCTACTTTTGCCTGTGGTGCGATTAGCTCCGCGCCTAGTCTCGCTGATAGACCGGCTACATAGTTAAGTATGCTGAGGCCTGCGACTGTTTGTGTCGCGTAGCTGTCAGTGAATGTACCCATGCCTATGATGTCGAAAACTGGGCGTCCCATCTCTACGCTTCTTCCTACGACTTCTTCGATTGCGTCTAGACCGGCTATTCGTCGTACCTTTATCTTGCCCTCTTTACCCATGTTGATTGCGATGTATACCGCGACCCATACGAGAATTAGAGCTAGTAGAGGTACTATTCTTCCTGGTGTTAGAATTGCCATTGTTTTTTCCTTCCGAATAGCTGTAATTGTAAGTAATTGAATTAGTATAAAATATTTGACGTCAATTTAGGGTAAAAAAACCCATTTTAGCTATATCTCCCTTATTTTATGTAAATTGCCCCTTAGATGTATTTACAGTAAATATTCCGTCCTCTGTGCCGAGTCTTAAATACATCATAACCAAACTAAACCGTGGACCTTTAATGAGTGACCAGCAGAAACAATCATTCCAGATATTATTTGCGGGAGCAAGCGTCGCCTTCGGAGTACCTTTCCTATTGATAGAGGTCATCGGGCTTGTCCTGGGTATGGAGCTATACAATACATACCCAACATTGTTCGGGGCACTTTACATCTCATTATATGTATTGGGCGGTATCTTGGGTGGCTCATTAGCTACACGAAAAGTTGAACTAGCCCAAATGACCCGTTTTGGGGTATTAACAGGATTGGTAGCTTTCTTCATTCAGCAAGTTGTGTATTTCATATTTTTCGGAGCAGGAGTGCTAGGTGATACTTATACCCTGTTCGCATTGGTCGGTGGCTCCCTCATGGGCTCAATTTACACCAAGCAAAACATAAAGCGTCTAGAAAAAGAACTAGCGGAAAAAGAAGCAGAGAAACAAGCTGAGGAGCCCTCTGAGGAAGAGGTTTAAAGTCTCAGTATCAGACCGGCTCTTGCGCCCGTATGTTCTTGGTCCTCAAGTGTAACAGCACCGTTCACCACAAGGTGTATTATTCCTTCTGGGAATCGTTTGGTTGCTTCCGCTGGTACGAATTCAGATTTATCGAGAACCGTGTCTGGGTTGAAGACCATGATATCCGCCTTATAGCCCTGTGCCAGTAGTCCTCTGTCTCGTAGACCAAGTGTCTGGGCTGGTAGACTCGTCATTTTTCTTACAGCGTCTTCCAGCGTCAATACATGTTTTTCTCGTACATATCTACCTAGAATTCTGGGAAAGGTTCCGTAGAATCTTGGGTGTGGTGCTGGGGAGTGTTTGTTGATTATTCCCGTTGGTTTGTGTACTCTGCCGTCTGTGCCGAATGCCACCCATGGCTGTTTCATGATTATCTCTATGTTTTCCTCGCTCTGGTTGAAGTTGACGATGCTGAACCCGCCTTTAATCTCGCCTGATACCACGGCTTCAAGATGATCCTTCAGCAGCTTCAACGCACAGTCTAAGGGATCTTGTTTCCACATCTTGGCAACATCAGCGATGGTCTTGCTCACCATCTCTGGGTCCAGTGGGTAGCTGCTAATGAGGGCTGCCTCAGGTCCACCGCGGTCATCCATTGAGACGGCTAACCCTTCTTTGATCTTCTCAACGGTCTCAGGGGTGTTGAGGCGTTTAACAAGTTCTTCTGGTCCGCCCTCGTTTGCCCATTTTGGTATCCATGCGCCTAGTCCTGTGCCGCTGGCGTTGTATGGGTACTGGTCTGCCGTGACCATCAAGCCTTCTTTTCTTGCCTCTTTCACCATTTCAATGAGTTTGGGGCACTGGTCGAAGAATCGCCTTGATAATACCTTGAAGTGGCTGATGTTTACTGGTATGTTGGCTTCTCTGCTGATCCTGATTATTTCTTCGATGGCTGAGACTGGATCACCTCTGTCTCCCTCGTCTCTTACGTGACTAGTATAGAAGCCACCGTACTTGGCTGCTATCTTGCTAACCTCGATGACTTCCTCTGTGCTTGCATAGCTTTGAGGATCATATCTTAGCCCAGTGGTGATGCCTCTGCAGCCAGCCCTCATGCCGATTTCAACCTGTTTCTTCATCTCTTCAAGCTCGGCTGGTGTCGGTGCACGCATTGCCATTCCCATGACGTATTGTCTGACTGTGCCGAAACCGATCAATGGGGCAACATTGACGGATATGCCACCAGACTCCAGTAACGTGAAGTATTCTTCAACTGTACTCCAGTTGACCTCAACTCCAGCCTCCTCTAGAAATGGCTGGGTTCGTCTCATGTATTCTCTCATTTCCTCGTTGAGGGGGGCTGTTCCTGAGCCACAGCTTGGGAATGTGATTGTGCTTACTCCCATATGGACTTTTGAAGTAGCCTCCCTGTCCACTAGAATCGTGGAGTCGCTGTGGTCATGGAGATCAATGACGCCGGGTGATACGGCTAAGCCTTTAGCGTCTATGGTCTTGGCAGCGTCTTGGGCTATGTAGCCTATTTCTGCGATTTCCCCCTTTTTCACTGCGATATCTGCTTTGAACCAGGGGTTGCCTGCTCCTGTGATTATTTTTCCATTCCGGATTATTAGGTCGAACATAAACTATCTGTTTAGAATAATGAATCCCATGTTTTTATGGTCATTGGGTGTCCGGGTGATAATAGACGTTAAAAGCACATAGATTTGAGAATATTTGACGGAAATTGTCCAGTGACTTTGTTCTCGGTGTTGACGGCGGCGGTACATGGACCAGATGCGTGGTGATGAACCTCAAAGGAGAAGTGGTTTTCACAGGTCGAGCAGGTCCATCAAACCCAATAACCACGGGTGTAGAGGACGCAGTAGCGAATATCTTGGAGGCTGTTGATCTCGCGAAACAGGGTGCTGGTGTCTCTGAGTTTAAAGCCAGTGTACTTGGGCTAGCAGGAATAGCACGTTCATATCTCAGAGACGAGATCAAATCAAGGCTTCCAGAAAACTATAGTGAGACCGTGTTGGTATCTGATGCTCGTTCTGCTTTGGCTGGGGCTACCGGCTGTAAACCGGGGGTGGTAATAATCGCTGGTACAGGTTCTATTGCTTATGGCATGAATAATGCTGGCGCTGAAGCTAGGGCAGGTGGCTGGGGCTGGAGGCTTGGAGACGAGGGAAGCGGGTACACTATTGGGAATAACGCGGTTATCGCTGCTCTGAGAGCATATGATGGCTCAGGGCCAACAACAATACTTCTTGAATTGATACTTGACAAGCTTGGACTCAGTGATGCTGATGATATTATTGACTGGGCGTACTCAAAGGATCGTCAGCCAAGACACTTCGCCGAGTTTGTACCCCTGGTTAAGAAAGCCGAACGAGAGGGGGACCGTGTAGCAGCAGAGATCATGTTTGACGCCGGAGCAGAGCTAGGAAGAGTCACTCAGGCTGTGATCAAGCGGCTAAATCTCCGAGGCGGGTTCCCTGTAGCGTGTTGTGGCGGTGTCTTCCTGCAGCCTAACAGGTATAATGTTGCGTTTGAGAAGACTGTGCGTCAAGTTGCAGGGAGCTGTGCTTTTATTGAGCCCTTGTTTAGCCCGACTGTGGGTTCTGGTTTGTTGGCTTTGGAGTCTGTTGGTGTGGTTGTAGATGACGCTGTGCTTTCTAGGGTTGATGAGAGTTTGAGGTGTCTCGATGACTAAGCTAACCGAGGAGCGTAACCCTGTCTCTGTCGGGATTGACGCGAAGCCCATAGGAGAGATTCTCAGGATAATCAATGATCAAGACAAGATGATACCCTTAGCCATAGAGGCTGAGATTCCACACATAGAGAAAGCGGCAGAACATGTATACTCTACATTGAGAGAAGGCGGTAACGTATTCCTTGTGGGCGCTGGGACCAGTGGACGTCTCTGTGTCTTGGAGGCGTCAGAGATACCCCCCACCTTTGGATTACCGTCTGAACGCATCAGGGGAGTGATCGCTGGAGGAGACAAGGCAATCAGGTTCTCTGTTGAGGCAGCCGAGGATGATCGCTTAAAAGTAGGGGAAGAGTTGCTGGGTCTCGGCTTGTGCCAAGATGACATGGTTATCGGTGTAACGGCATCAGGTTCAACTCCATTTGTTCTCGGAGCAGTTGAGAAAGCTAGGGAGATTGGGGCAAAGACCGTTGGAGTATCTTGTAATCATGATACCTTGCTGTCGGAGATTGTTGATGTTGGTATCGGGGTGGTTGTGGGAGCAGAGATAGTAGCTGGCTCTACGCGTATGAGGGCTGGGACTGCTCAGAAGATGGTGCTTAACATGATTACCACGACTGCCATGATGAAACTGGGGCTTGTCTATGATGGATATATGGTAGGGGTTCAGGCATCCAACAGTAAACTCAAGGAACGAAGCAAGAGAATGGTATCCGCGATAACAGGAGCCTCAACGGAAACAACTTCAAAGGCTTTGGAGGCGTCCAGTTGGGATATCCGGGTTGCCATTGTGCATATCTTGACTGGCCTCAGCGTTGAGGAAGCCAAGAGGAGACTTGGTGAACAGGGTATCAGGGAGATAATAGGTGAGTAAATTGAGGGTTTTGAATGGCGTTGATATATTACTCAAGGAACCCAGAGAGATTCTAGGATCAGATCACTTGGGGCTTATCACAAACCCTACTGGAGTAACCATCGGACTGGAATCCACGCTGGATGTATTCTATGACCACCCAGATATCAAACTTGAAGCAGTGTTTGGGCCAGAGCATGGGGCAAGAGGCGATATACAGGACGCCTTGGATGTGTCAAGTCATGTTGATGAACGCACAGGGTTACCAGTGTATAGCTTGTATGGTGATCATCGTTCCCCAACAGAGGATATGCTTGATGGTTTGGATACACTGGTCTTTGATATCATGGATTGTGGGGGGCGTTTCTACACCTATGTGATGACCCTAACCCTCTGCATGGAATCCGCCAAGAAAAATGGATTAAAAGTTGTTGTGCTTGACAGACCAAACCCAATAAACGGTGTCTCAGTTGAAGGAAACATACTGGAACCAGACTACAAATCATTCATCGGGCTCCACCTCGTACCCAACAGACATGGGTTAACCATGGGTGAGTACGCCTCCTTCATCAACCGAGGCATCAAATGCAACCTTGAGGCAGTCAAGATGAACAACTGGAGTAGAAACCAGTGGTTTGATGAGACAGGGCTCCCATGGGTTCAGCCAAGCCCAAACATGCCTACACTTGACACAGCCACGGTTTTCCCCGGAACATGCTTCTTTGAGGGTGTCAATGCTTCTGAGGGACGGGGAACCACCAAGCCTTTCGAGTATCTTGGGGCTCCATATGTTGACTCTAAGAAATGGAGTGACCGGTTGGATGGTCTTGATTTACCGGGGCTATTGTTTAGGCGATGTTACTTTACGCCTACTTTTTGGCGGTACAAGGATGAGCGATGTGGTGGGGTGCAGGTTCATGTGGTTGATCGTGATGTTTTCCGTCCAGTTGAGACCGGGTTGTATCTGTTATCGACCTTGATTGAGCTTCACCCAGATGATTTTATGTTCAATGATCCAACCTACGATGAGCGCCGCCATTTTGATCTATTAGCTGGCACCGATCAGCTTCGAAAACAACTAGCTGATGGTCTACCTGTTGATGAGATAATGGCTTCATGGGAACCGGAGCTATCAGAGTACATGAAAGAACGGGAGAAACATCTCCTCTACGGGGAGCAAACACATTGAAAGTAATCAGGGGAAACCTAGTCACCGATTTAGGCATAAGAAAAGGGCAGATCGAGTACACAGACAGGATACTCTACGTGGGAGACCACAGAGAATTCAATGGAGAACTTGTTGATTACGGCGAATCCTTGATTGCACCCGGGTTCATCGATATTCATGTCCACGGTATGGCTGGCTATGATATAATGGACCCAGACCCAGAGAGCATACATCAAATCTCAAGACATCTAGCAACCAAAGGAGTAACAGGTTTCCTCGCCACCCTCCAAACATCATCCTATAAAGAAATAATCAAAACACTCAAACATGTCAGCGAAACCGAGACCACCGGAGCCAAACTACTGGGCTCCCATCTAGAAGGACCATACATCAGCCCAGTCAAGATAGGCGCACAAAAACAAAACCTACGAGAACCCATAACAAATGAACTAGACGATCTACTATGGGCGGCTAATGGAGGTCTCCGACTCGTTACCCTTGCGCCTGAGGTTAAGGGTGGTCTTGTGGCTGTCAAGTATCTAGTTGGTCACGGGGTATTAGTCTCGGCTGGGCACACTGATGCTACCTATGAGGAGGCTAAACACGCGTTTGATGCCGGTGTACAGCTTCTTGGTCACTGCTGGAACGGTATGCGTGAGCTTCATCATAGAGAGCCGGGTATCATCGGCGCAGGGCTAATGGATGACCGTGTATTGGTCGAGCTTATTGCTGATTGTCATCACGTTCACCCTGCTGTTTTAGGGTTGACCGTGAAACTCAAAGGCTCGGATAGGGTTATTCTTATCTCGGATTCCATCAAACCCGCTGGTTTGGAGCCGGGAAAACATATCTTTGATGATAGAGTCTACTATGTGGTGGATGGTTTGGTGAAGCTTGAGTCTGGTGTTATCGCAGGCAGCTCCATTGGTCTTAATGACGCAGTCAGGAACATGGTTGAACGGGTTGGCGTAAGCGTAACTGATGCTGTCCAGATGGCGTCTACTACTCCCGCGAGTTTTCTCGGACTCAACAAGGGTAGACTTGAAGTGGATTATGACGCTGATTTCGTGGTTCTTGACAAAGGATTCAACGTCCATGAAACCATAGTCGAGGGTAAAACCGTATACAGAGTTGAATAAGATGCGTGACCTTCAGAGACGTTTAACCGAACTAAGAAAGAAGGAGACCCGAGGCATCATCGGGTTGATGTCAGGTACATCAGCAGACGGCATCACAGCGGCTTACACCGAGATCACTGGAACCGGGGAAACAGCAGAGATAGACCTCATAGGCTACGCGACTTATCCTTTCACTGAATCAACCCGGGAACGTGTCTTCAAATTATTCAAACCCGATTTAGCTACGGTTCAAGATGTCTGCGAGATGAACATTATGCTGGGTGAGGCTTTCGGTGACGCGGTGAATCAGCTCATCAGTGACCTCTCACTCACAGACGTAGATCTCATTGGAAGCCATGGTCAGACCATCTGGCATCAACCCGACCAAGGCGCCACACTTCAGATCGGTGAACCAGCGGTTATCTCAGCTAAAACCGGGTTGCCTGTGGTGGCTGATTTTAGAAAGGCCGATATGGCTGCTGGGGGAGAGGGTGCTCCCTTGACGCCTTACTTGGATTATGTGCTTCACCGAGATTCTTCTGAGTGTAGGGTGCTTCAGAATATTGGTGGAATTGCGAACCTAACTTATCTTGGGATTGGTGATATGGTTGCGTTTGATACTGGTCCCGGTAACATGATTATTGATGCTGTGGTAAAGCGGTATTACGGTGATACCCATGACGTTGACGGCGCAATAGCCAGAAAAGGAAATGTAAACCACGAACTACTAGATGAACTCCTAAAACACCCATTCTACAAGGAAAAACCACCCAAAACCACCGGACGCGAAGTATTCGGTGAACACTACGCTGAACAAATAGCAAAAAGAGCAAAAGACCTCGGATTAACCAATGAAGACCTAGTAGCCACTGTCACACAACTCACAGTCCAGACAATAATCGAGGCATACGAGAACTATCTTCCATCATTCGACGCTGTTTATGTCTCGGGTGGTGGGGCACGCAACCCAGTCATCGTGGAGGGACTTAATGCGGGGCTTGATGTGCCTGTGCTTGATTATTCTGAGCTTGGTTTCTCCAGTGAAGCCAAGGAATCTGTGTTGATGGCGTTGCTTGCTAATGAGTATGTGATGGGTACGCCCAGTAACCTTCCGTCGGCTACTGGCGCAGATAAAAAAGTGGTGCTTGGCTACGCTGCTTGGGTCTAGCGTGGAGAGTCTGGGTGCCACTTGAGCTGTATTTCAAGCGTCTTTTTCATACCCGTCTTCTCTAGATGCTTGACTATCTTTTTCAACGGCGTATGTTTGGCGATCTTTTTCCTCTGAGTAGCCATCCTGAGCAGCAATCTAGCCATCAGCATGGTTCCCTCCTGTAGGTTTCTCGGGTCCACTTTATCCATGCAGTCTGCAGTGGTGTGTCCCCATCCTCTTCCCTGTACTAGTTGCCTCATGCTGGGTTCCTCATGCATGTAGATAGCTGGAACTCCCTGCATTACGAATGGCCAGTGATCTGAAGCTGCGCTCATGCCTGTTCTGATGCTTGTAGGATACGCTACGTCTTCTAGGAACTCTTCGATCCATTGTTTCATCTCTGGTGGCTGGTAGACGGTGAAAGCCGCGTGTTTCATGCCATCTACATAGGCTAATCCGCCTAGCTCTAGGTTCACCATCATGGCTGTGTTCTTCATCTGGTCAAGGTGGTCAGCAACATAGCATGTACTCCCGGTTACCCCGATCTCTTCACAGGCGAAGCAGATGAAACGGATACCACGTTTGAACTTGCCCTCATAGGGTTTCAGTAAACGGGCTAACTCCATTGTGACCGCTGTGCCGCTGAGGTTGTCCATGGCTCCCTGAGCAATATCATGTCCGTCATAGTGTCCACCGACAACTATCCATTCATCAGTCCTACCCGGCAACTCAGCCACAATATTCGCTGATTTACTATTGGGAACAACCTTGCTGCCATCACTTAACTTGACTCTAACAGGCTTATCCTTTGCTAACCTGAGCATCAGTGAACCCGTCTCAAGACTGACACCAATACCCGGAATCTCACCTCCCATCCTGTAACTGGGTCTTAGACTACCTGTGGGTGCGAGTTGTCCCGGGTTATGATTCATGAAGATGAAACCAACTGCCCCATACTTCACAGCATAACCATACTTGGTACGACGGTGAACACGTTTACCCGCTGGACTCGTGGCGCTACTACAGAGAACAATCTTCCCTTTGACATCCTCTGGTTTTACCGCCTCGAACTCCTCTGGGCTACCAGTGCCAAGGTTGATGACATCAGCTTCCACTGTGCCTCCGGGGCTCATTGCTAGACTGATGGCTTCAAACTCCCGCTTTACTGGGGCTGTCATCCCCAGTTTGACTGGTCCTCTTTTCCAGCCAAAGTAAGTAAAGGGTATGGCTCGTGCGTTCTCGTAGCCGTATTCCTTGAGTTTGGCTACCATGTATTCTTGGGCTCGTTTCTCGCTCGGTGTTCCCGCGAATCTGCTTCCTATCTCGTCTGCCATGACGAGCATGTTTTCATGGATCTGACTGTTTTGCCAGACCTCTCCTATAAGCTCTTTCTCAAGCTTCTGGTTTTTTGAGGTGAGCATCTTGTATCATTTACCTTAGATTGAACATGTATAAGAATAATAACGAAGCAATGGGGAGGGGGGGGTAGCGCATCAGAGCCCCTAAACAGTTGCTTTTAGGAAAATCACCGCTAGAAGCGCCCAGATTGCCCACCTATAAGTGGAAAAAACTGATAGAGTAAGCGGTTATTTAGCCACTAACTTTATGGTTTTATCCTCTTCTCTGCACTTGGGGCACTCAAGACGCTGATCATATCCATGGGCATAATCTATTATCAAGCCATGTTTGGGGCAATTGAAGGCATAATGGGGAATCGGCTCCTTCCACCCTTCCTTCATACGGTCTCCTACATAGACGTAGCCGCTTAGCTGCAGTTTGAGTCTTTGTAGAAGTTTGATTCTTGGATCCATCTCGCTCATTTTTTCTCACACCTGAACTCTGAATATATTGATTTTAATGTATAAAATATAAAAATAGTGTCGTAAGAATACATACACACAATATGGAACTAAATTAAGGTAATAATATCCTTAACGAGAGAAAGCTCATCCGGCTTCTCAAGAACCTCCGCTTTCTCATAGGCGGTAGCCAAGACAGCGCCAAGATATTCCACTCCGAGGTAATAGAAGCTCATCTTATACAGCTCTACTAGCGGCTCCGTGCATTCCGGTCCTTCCTCAGATGGCACAACGAGTATCCCTTTCTTGCCTTTGAGTTTCTTGTTGGCGATATATGGTCTTAGCCGGTCTATGAGGGTCTTCATGGGTCCTGTTGGTCCATAGAAATAGACCGGTGTACCGAAAACAATGATATCCGTGTCATCCAGCGCCTTGTATATTTTCCTCATATCATCCATTATTACGCATTCCAGTTCACCGCGTTTACACGCCCGACAGTCAATACATGGCTTAATCTGGCAATCATAAAGGTAGAACTTCTCCGTAGCATATCCCTTCTTGACTCCCTCTTCCAGAATCCTATCAACAAGAATGTCCGTGTTACTATTTTTTCTTGGACTACCTACAAGCGCCGTGATCTTCATACCAAGAAAATAATTTGAGTCAATTTAAACACATCATCGTTAGTCTTATGTCCAGCGAGCCTTGTGTTCATGGTATGAAGTTCAACTCTCGCAGAAGCCCAGTATACGGCACCCATGGAATGGTGGCAAGCAGCCAGCCTCTAGCATCCATGGCTGGAATCGAGATACTAAAAAAAGGCGGAAACGCAGCCGACGCAGCAGTAGCCGTCGCATCCTCACTTAACATGACAGAGCCATGCAGCACAGGCATCGGTGGAGACGCCTTCTGTCTATTCTTTGATGCTAAGACCAAAAAAGTACGTGGACTTAACGCTAGCGGCAGAGCGCCCGCTGCATTGAACCTAGAATACCTAGCAGAACATGGCATCAAGGACAGGTTGCCACCTACAAGTCCTCACACAGTGACTGTACCCGGTGCTGCGGCGGGATGGGTTGATACCATAGAAAAATTCGGCACAATGACCATGCCCGAGGTACTAGCACCCGCCATCAGGTTAGGTGAAGAAGGGTTCCCGGTGAGCCCAATAACCGCCAGAGCATGGGACCGGGGAATCCCCAAGCTCAAGACTGGACCCCACTACGAGGAGATGTTACTCAACGGTAAAGCCCCCCGGGCAGGCGAGATAATGAAGAACAAGAATCTTGCCCATACCTTCCATGAGGTAGCTGAGCATGGTAAGGCTGGTTTCTATGAGGGTAGGATAGCCGAGGAGATAGTCAAGGTATTGGAGCCTATGGGCGGCGTGATGACTGTTGATGACCTGAAAAACCATTACAATACATTCCCTGAGCCAATAACCACCAACTACAAGGGACTTGATGTCTACGAGATACCACCAAACGGACAAGGCATCACCGCCTTGATAGCCTTAAACATTCTAGAAGAATACGATTTTACAGGTGTGCCTCATGGCTCCACAAAGCATCTTCACACATTGATAGAGGCTATGAGGCTAGCCTTCGCTGATACACGCTGGTATGTAGCCGACCCGGATGTAACTGATGTACCGATACAGGAATTGATCAGCAAAAAGTATGCAGCGAAGCGGAGAAAACTACTGAACCCAGAGAAAGCAACAGTAGACGTACAGAAAGGCTCACCAGTAGCAGGCTCAGACACAGTCTATTTCTGCGTCGTAGACGGAATGGGAAACGCCTGCAGCTTCATCATCAGCAACTACGCAGGCTTCGGCACAGGCATCATACCCAAAGGCTGTGGATTCACCTTACAGAACCGTGGCTTCGGGTTCAGCCTAGACCCAGAGCACCCGAACCGATTAGAGCCAAACAAACGACCCTATCATACAATAATCCCGGGTATGCTCATGCAGGACGGGGAACTTTACGCACCATTCGGCGTCATGGGTGGATTCATGCAGCCACAGGGACACACACAGGTAGTGGTAAACATGGTTGATTACGGTATGAACCCACAGGAGGCCTTAGATGCAGGGCGATTCTGCATACTGAATGGACAGAGTGGCGGCAAGGTCCACATTGAGGACGAGATCAGCGTCAAGGTAATGAGCGAGTTAACCGGCATGGGACACGAGGTAGTGCCCTCAAGCGGCTGGAGAAGAGGCTACTTTGGTCGAGGCCAGATCATCCATAGGAACCCTGAATCAGGCGTATTGACCGCTGGTAGTGACCCAAGGGCTGACGGCTGCGCAGTAGGCTGGTAGTCTACTCTTTTAGTAGTCCATAGAAGAGTTCGTCACGCCACTTCCCGCTGTAATAGTATCTTTTTCGTAAAGTTCCCTCATGTTTGAACCCATTGCGTTCTAGCACCTTTATTGATCGAATGTTCTCCGGGTCAACAGTTGCCTCTATCCTGACGAGACCCAGCTCTTCAAAACCATACTTGATTATTGCTTGTACTGCTTCACTCATGTAACCTTGTCCCCAATACTCCTTCAGTAAATCATAGCCCATCTCGGCTCTCCTGTAATCCGTGATATAATTGTAGAACCCTATGGTGCCGATGGGCTCAGTTGTACTAGTTAACTCGATTATTACCCTGAAATGTGTATCTGAACCCGGCTTCATGTAACGTACATACATCTCCTTTGCTTCCTTCAGTGACTTTATGTCCGGGTCCTCGCTGTACAGGTTTGTCTCTGTTCTACTGAAAAGCTTGAAGACGAAGTCGATGTCTGTTTCTGTTACTGGGCGTAGTCTGAGTCGATCCGTAGTGATACTGGGGGTCTCCATAGACAAGGTTGTGAGCTAAGGAGGATAAAAAACAGGTGCATGTTTCTGATTACCATTAAATCCATGAAACACACTGAATACGTATGTCATATTTACTTGAGGGACTGGAGCCCGCACCGGTCTGGATGATCTTTGAGGAAATAACAAGAATACCAAGATGCAGCAAACATGAGGAAAAAGTGCAAGCCTACCTCAAAACATGGGCAACCGAACACGGAATAGAATACAAAAAAGATGATGTCGGCAACGTGCTTCTCACTAGAAAATCTGATGAAGGTTTCAATGAAGTACCCGCGTTACTCTTCCAAGCACATCAGGACATGGTATGCGAGAAAACCCCAGAGAGCAGTCACAACTTTGCAAAAGACCCAATACCCTTGATGGTAGAGTCCGGTAAAGTCAAAGCCTTTAACACGAGCCTAGGAGCAGATAACGGGTTAGGCATGGCGTTAGCTATGGCTCTGCTGATCGATGAGAATCTGGTGGGCAATGGACGTATTGAAGCCTTGTTTACCGTGGATGAGGAGGCTGGATTCACTGGCGTCAGGAATCTTGACCCAGACTTCTTCACGGCTACCCATATGATTAACCTTGACAGCGAGGAAGCAGGCGTAATTATCGTCAGCAGCGCCGGTGGAGGAAGCACTACATACACCATCAAGTACAGACCAAAGAAAGTCGATAAACGGGAAGCCCTACGAGTATCAATTGACGGCTTACAGGGAGGGCATTCAGGCGTAGACATTCACCTGCCACGATACAACGCGAACAAGCTCTTAGCCCAGTGCCTAAGAAAGCTGCATAAAGAGATTACCATAAGACTCGCACATTTTGAGGGTGGAACCAGAAGTAACGTGATTCCACGGAACGCCTACGCTGACATACTGATCCCATCTAGGCACACAGGAAACGCTATTGAATTCATAGATGAATGGGCGAGTACTATTGATAAGACCCATGAACCTGGTCTGGTGGTGTCAGCTACCTCCGTTGGCGTAGGTTCAGCGGCTCCAGTTCATGAGACCGAAAAGTTCCTTGATCTTGTTTCTGAGATTCCCTTTGGCCCCAAGTCTTGGAGTCCAGATTATGATGATCTTGTCCAGACAAGTAACAATAACGGGATTATCCGTACCGAGGATAATGCCTTCAAGATAATGGTGAGCAGCAGAACCTGTGACCTGAAGGATGGCTATGATAATCAGCGTATCCTCTACGAGCTTGGGCAGAAGTACAAGGTTAAGACTGATCAGAGTGAATTAAGGTCCGGCTGGAAGGCTGACCCAGATAGTAAGCTCTTGAAGCTTGTGGAGACGAGTTATGGTACTGTTTCTGGTCGTAAACCCAAGGTTACTGGTATTCATGGTGGATTGGAGTGTGGAGTCATCGCTGGTTTGAAGAAGGATATGGATATTGTGTCTATGGGTCCAACTATCAAGTACCCTCATAGTCCATCAGAGTACGTCGAGGTCCGTGGTGTAGATACTCTATACAAGGCGCTCTATATGACCGCCTCAAAGATGAGGAGCCTCTAATCTCTTCTCCATACCAGTCTGCATACACCGTCATGGCTGAAACTTTTCTCTCGTGTTACGCGCCAATCTGGGTTGAAACCGGACCAGAAGGCGTCATCAGTGACGCTGCAGTAACTATCTCCAATTTCTTCTGCTTCTTTTCCCATGCGAGTGAATGCGGCTCCCAGTGGGCAGTAGGTGTATTCGATGATTTTATGGTCCGGTTCGTTCTTTGTTGTTCCCCCGATCCATGCTACTGAGTAGACTGGTCCATTCTCGGCTCTGTGGTTTTCCCATGTGTTCTCTTTTCCCTCTTCCTCATAGCGCTGCTTAGTAGCTAATCCACTGCTTTTACTCATCTCGCGTACTGTTTCCCTTATTACCTCCCTACCTCGTTCTTCTCCGAGTTCATCGATCAAGGCTTTTGCCATAAAGTAGAAGGTTCGAGCACGTGCAGCCTCAAATCCATCCATAATCTCGCGTCGGCTAGGTTGACTCATGACTAATTTACGTAGGGTGAGTGGAAAAAATTTGTGAAAACAGTTAGGATAGTAGTAAACGTCTTTAGTCGTTGCATCTATCATTGGGTGATAAACATTGACTGGATTCGTGAAGGCAGCCGATATTTTACACGGCAAATATGATGATGGAGCAGAGGTAAATCTCCGTGGCTGGATATACACCAGCAGAAGCAGTGGAGGAATACAGTTCCTTGAAGTAAGAGATGGATCAGGTGTAATCCAGTGTACACTGAACAAGCGAACAATAGACGAAGAAACATTCAACAATGTAGAGAAATACCCACTGGAGACCGCCCTAGAGCTAAAAGGCAAGGTCAAAAAAGATGACAGGGCACCCGGAGGATGGGAGCTAAGAGTAACCGGAGTCGGCGCAGTCTACGAGTCTAAACCGGATTATCCTATTGTGAAGAAAGAGCAAGGAGTAGAGTTCCTCATGGACAACAGGCACCTCTACATCAGGGAACCCAAACTACAGAACATCTTCCAGCTAAGAGCCAAGTTCCTCATGGCTGCACGTGACTGGTTCAAAGAACACGAGTACACCGAGGTCCAGACACCAATGTTCATGACCGCCTCAGTAGAAGGCGGATCAACTCTATTCAGCGTTGACTACTTTGAACGAGAAGGCGTTTACCTGAGCCAGAGCTGGCAGCTATACGCAGAGGCGCTAATCAGCAGCCTAGGAAAGATCTACACCATTGCACCTAGCTTTAGAGCTGAGCCTTCAAGAACACGTAGGCACCTTTCTGAGTTCCTGCATATGGAGCTTGAGGAGCCTTGGAGCACTCTCAGTGACATACAGGACACTGGAGACAAGTTGGTCAGTCATATTGCGAATACTTTGGCTTCTGAGATGCCTGAGAAAGTCAAGGAGGCAGGACGAGACCCAGAGTACTTAGCTGGGCTCAAGGCGCCTTTCCCCAAGATCAGCTACGATGAGGCAGTTGAGATAGTGCAGAGCAAGGGCGTTGAGATGTTCTGGGGTGACGATTTCGGTTGGCAGCAAGAAGGACCATTAACAGAGGAGTTCGAGACTCCCTTCTGGGTGGTTGGTTTCCCAAGCGGTATAAAGCCATTCTACCATATGCCCGACCCAGATCGACCAGAGGTAACCCTCAGCAGCGACCTACTTGCCCCAGAGGGCTATGGCGAGATCATTGGCGGTGGTCAGCGTGTCCATAATTATGAACAATTATATCAGCGGACCATTGATGATGGGCTTGACCCAGCCAACTACGAATGGTACATGGACCTGCGTAAATGGGGTACAGTGCCCCACAGTGGATTCGGTCTCGGCGTCGAGCGTGTATTGATGTGGATGCTAAAGCTTGATCATATCCGAGACACCGTGCCATTCCCGAGGGATATGCGCAGGGTTTACCCCTAATCCTTTTTTAATCACCACTAGCCGTTACTGAGTATGTTCATTATCGACGTGGACCCAGATTCCGGCATAAACATGGTTCACCGAATAGACTGCATACACGTTGTCCCAGAGAACCACCCAGAAAAACCAAAGGGGGAAATCTGCGAACACGGAGGCTACCTAGAGTTCCCAACTGTTGGAACCGGCGTCCGATACCTCAAAGAAAACAAGATTGACGGACTAATCCATCACTGCCCATACTGCAAACCCACAAAAAAGTACAACCCAGAGCCAGCCGCCTCCCTAGGAATCAATATTGCACCAACTGGCTGTGATACATGTAGCTTGGATTCTCCGTTGATGCAGCGAAAAACAGAAACCCTTGAAGTAACTGACACCAAGACTATTTTCAAGCGGCTGAGTAAGAGGCTTTTCGGCGGCTTCTAGAAATCTTCCTTTTCTTCTAAAGGCGGTTCAAGCCTGTACATATGATAACCTATTGCCAACTGCCATAGACTGAAAGGTGTTAGCACCATCAGCTCCTGTATAGCTGTGACTGGTCCACTTTGAACCCAAGGTATTAAGCTAATAACTGAAGCCAATGCTCCTATCACGGCGTAGTTGGTTAGCCCTCGTTTGAACAGATGAATAGACAATAAAGCGAGGCTTACAGGCACAACGAAGAAAATAATGTACACAAGTGTTCCCCTGAACTCCCCCAAGTCAACCAATGACAGACCAAGGGCGCTAACACTAATACCATAAATAAGAATCCCACCACTCCCAAGCATACCCAAGAAATCCTTCTCTGAAAACTCGAATAACCCAGCAGAGAATATCATCGCCATAGAACCAGCCATCAGTAAACCACTCTCGAAAACCACTGAACCGAAACCTCCGCCGCCTAAAGCGCTTATAGACTGATTCATGGTCCATTCCGGTGACATAGTTATGCTGAGAAAAATCATCAAAGCCCCGACAATAGAGCTTGGCGTGCCGAACATAGCCATGATGCGTACTATCTTAACTTTCACGGGCATTGATATGAGCTACCCTTGTAAAAAGCTCATGCTTTTACTTGTTTAAGGTACCCTGAGCCTTCCAGTATCTTGAGTAACGCTACACCAATCACCGTAATAGCAATAATACTACTGAGGGTAATGCTGATAATCATCCCCAACCAAGCAGGCATCTGTATACCCAATATGCTTGGCGGTGGGAAAAATAGCCAAAGATAGCCTCCAACCACCAAACCAATTATTATTGATGATGCTATCGAGGCTGGTATCAGATTATCCTTGTACTTGTACATCACATAACCTGCGACTAGGTTTGCAAGTGCTCCAAAAACAACATCAATTGGGCTCATGAACCAGTAAATATTGGCCACAAGGGCTCCAAGTGCTACTCCATACACTGCTGGGAACCCAAGTAATGCCGCTAACGGTATCAAAGCGTCAGCGACTCTGAGTTGTATTGGACCAAAACTAATTGGTGCAAGAATAATAACGATCGCCGCATAGAGGGCAGCGATAACTGCAGTTAAACTAATTTCTTTTGTATTCACGTTTGATTCTCCTCCTTTCCACGGGGTTTGTAAGGCGGAACGGGTAGGAGGACCCACTCACCCGCCGAGATGCGTTGAATGTGTCACAGGATTTAACCCTTACTGTATGTAGCTGCTTTACACAGATACAAAGTTAAAACCACAACAGGCAAGGGGAAAATGGGAATAAAAAGAGGGGCAATGGGGTTTCCTCACCTTTTCCCTGTCGCGCCCTCTTCTTATTATCTACCAGATAGATGCTTTATCTTACTCCATATCTCCAAGACACGTCGATCAATTATTCGCTCGAACTCTTCCATCTCATGCAGACTGATGGGGTCCTTGCTGTACATCTTGTAGTTTACAAAGTAGTTGAAAGCCTCCGCGTATATCTTGCCGAACATGGCGCTCTCACTGGATTTGAGATATCCTTCTTCCTCAAACCGCTTGAAAGTGTTAAACGTGAGCTCAAGGCGCTTCTCCTGAAGCTCATCATCTATAGCTTGTTCTACGATACCGCGTGCTACTGCTTCCATCTGGCTCGACATTTGTCCGTGTTTTCGTATTAAAGCGATAACGGATGGATGAAAGAGACCAATATACGCCATTAGGAATCAATAATCAGCCTAGGTAATATCGTTCCATAAACCCAGTAACCCCTTGTGAAACCATCTAAATACCCGAAACATCACCATAACGGGTATGAGATCCGCCCGCTTCGACTACCACGTACACGAGACCTTCTCATCAGACGCACGAGACAGCAAAGTAGAAGACTATATCAAAGTAGCCGAAAAACGAGGCATCGAGCAGATAGCCTTCACCACCCACGAGATAATCACCGGAACATACAGCTATTTTGGAATCCAACTTAAGGAAGTAGAACAATACATCGATAATATCCACCGACTGGACGAGACCACTGATGTAAAACTACTAGTAGGATTGGAAGTAGACTACTTCAGTGAAGCCCAGCGCCAAATTGAAGCCCTCTTAGACGAGTACCCCTTTGACTTCATCCTAGGCAGCACCCATTTCATTGGGGAGTATGATGTCGGATCAAGAAAGGATGCCCCAGCCTATTTTGGTGGTAGGAGCCTCAAGGAAGCCACCACTGATTACTTCAGGTTCTGGATCGAGGCTGTGCAAAGTGGCTTGTTTGACTCTATGGCGCACCCTGATTACTGGCGTAGGTTTCTTCATCTTGTAAGAAAGGAGCCTGTTTTGCTGTCTGAGTATGGGTTGCTGGGTGATGCTGTTGACAGTCTTGTTAGCTATGATGTGGGCATCGAGGTGAATAGCAGTGGAAGACGCCATGAACATGGGATACAGTACCCCATCAGGGGTTTCCTAGAGACAGCGTACAATGCTGGTCTAAAGAAGATAACACTAGGAAGCGACAGTCATATTCCTGATCATCTGGGATATTGGCTGGCTGGCGCAGTTGACTTGCTCAAAGATATTGGGTTCACCCATATCAGCAGTTTTAAGGCCAGAAAACACAAGTCAAACCCCATTGATTCCTTGGTAAGAACAGTGAAATAACCATTAGGCACCAAATACCCTATGTCTCACCCCCTAAGCAAGATAATCCCCGGATTCAATCTTCACAGCTATTATGCTGGAATAAACATGGCTTTCGCCGAGGTAGTAGGAGCAGGCTGCAAACAATTAGCCCTAAGCAGCCCATACAGTCATGAGATGGCTCAAGAGATGCTTGAAGCCAGCGAGTACGCAGCCACAGAATACAATGTAGAGCTTATGGTAGAGCCTGACCTCCTCGTGACCAAGCTATTCCCCCATGATATTGCCAAGGATAAAACCGTGATACTGATTGCACATGACACGTCCGTTCTTGACGAGTACAAGATGTTCAAAAAACTGAAAAAATATAGCAACGAGGAGGGCAACCCTGATGACCTTGAGGTTGAGATTGCTCAAAGATTTGGGAAGCTCTTAAGCTATGATGAAGCTACAATAAACAGACTTCTAGAGAAAAACGGCTAAGATGGTGGAGGCCTTACCCCAAGAGTAAACTCTATGCTCATAACCTCTCCATCTCTAATGATGCTCAAGGTTACGGTCTCATTTGGTTGAGTGTTTCTCGTGAGGTAGACTTGAAGCTTGTAGAAGCTATCCATGGTTAAACCGTTTACGCCAATGATGACATCCCCTCCGATATCAAATGGGAAACCGCCTACCGTGGCTGTTGTGGTTGAACCCTCTAGTCCTGCTTCGTATGCTGGACCATCTTCTACCACGCGGGCCACCAGTGTTCCCTTGGTGTTATTATCTAGTCCCATGGCTTCTGCAAGGGCGGGGAACATGTTGTATCCGCTTATTCCTAGCCATGGGTGCTCGTATTCACCTGTCTCGATGAGGCTGGTTATCTCGCGGGTGATGGTGTCGCTTGGTATAGCGAATCCTATGCCGCTGAAGTCATTGGTGCTGCTGATGATGGCTGTGTTCATTCCTATAACCTCTCCCTTCAGGTTCAGGAGGGGTCCACCGCTGTTTCCAGGGTTGATTGCTGCATCAGTCTGGATAACGTCAACGATAACATAACCATCTGTAGCGTCCATCTGACGACCTGTCGCACTTATCACTCCAACAGTCATGGTGTTTGCTAGTCCGAATGGATTTCCAATTGCAATAGCTGTCTCACCTACTAAAAGTTCACTGCTTACACCTATCTCTAACGGGTGTAGAGTTCCGTCTGGAGCGTTTACCTTGATTACCGCCATATCGCTATAGGGATCAAGTCCAACAACTTTAGCTGATAGCACGGTTCCCGACTGGAAAGTCACCGTTAATGCTTGGGCATCCTCGACAACGTGGTTATTTGTTACAATGTGTCCTTCTGTGTCATATACCCATCCGCTTCCAGCTGAACCCCTATCTGTCTCTATCAAAACCACGCTGTTACGTGTCTGATTGTAAATCTCGATTATGCCTATGTCCTGTGATGACTCGCTAAAGTCTAGTATTCTGATCTCTTCTTTGAGGCTGTCTATCTCCTGTTCTGCGCTTCCAAGTTGGAACTCCAGCGTCTGTATCTGAGTTTCAAGTGTACTGGTATCAACATTACCGTCATTATAGATTGTCGTATAGGTCAGTACCCCCACATTTACTACCATCATAACTACGACGATAGCCCAGATCATATTGTCCCTGTTTCTTGGCTCGTTCTCGTATTCACTCAAATTGGATCAAGCTATAAAATGGGAAAGATAAGGTAAAAAGATATATCAAAATTAGGACAAATTTTGGCCAAGAAAAGGTGTGGAACTAGTCCACGTAGTGTTTGTATGTCTGGTCCTTGAGCTTCTGGAGTATTTCAGCCATAATCTCATCGCTGGGTACCCTGAAAGTCGGTAAATCGCTCTCTCCCTGTGGAGTGCGAACCAATGCATCATTCTTCCAAGCTGTCACAGCCTCAGTCATCAAAGTGCCAGCCTCAACTAGTGTTAACCAGCAAAGCTTCTCATAGGTATCCCCACGATGAACTGGGATTACTCTGCGACCTACTATGTCCCCTGTGTCGATATTTGGGTCGATGAAGTGGCATGTGGCGCCGATGGGTATATCATAGTAGACGCTCCATGCTGGGCTAGCTGAGCCACGTACCTCTGGTAGTAATCCGGGGTGGCTGTTGAGCATGCCGTCTGGTGGTATTGATAGTATTCTTTTTCTGATGATACGTGTTCCTCCGAGCACGCCTAGGTCTGGTTTGAGCTCCTCTAATATTTCTCTGCACTGTTTCTTGTTATGGTGGGGTACCTTGTACCTTGGAATATCTTTGCCTTCAAGTAACTCTGTGAATGTGGGTGCTACCCTGTGTCCCTTGATGCGTTCAAGGAACTTACCTTTCTCCTCTTCAGCAATATCGCTAGATTCCTCGATGATTGCCATGGGCATGTGACTCGCGTTCATGAGTTGCATCAGCATCTCTCTGCCATAGGGGTGTTTCTCTAAGACCAAGAACACGAACTGTTTATCGGACATGGGCAATGAAAAGAAGAGTAGTCTAATAAATTATACTAGTAGAGGCTGCCCCTAAGCGCTGAACTACATCCACAACTCGGCGTATCAGGAATCTCTGGAATAGCACCCATGATCAACCGCTTAAAGTTCTCGCTGTTCTTCTCCATAGTCTCGATAACCTCAGCAGCGCTAACAGGCTTCTCCGCCCAGACATCATAATCAGTAACCATAGCTACAGAAACATAGCATATCTGAGCCTCACGAGCCAAGATGACCTCCGGGTACATTGTCATACCTATGATGTCGCAGCCCCATTGTCTGAAAAGCTTAGACTCGGCTCTTGTGCTGAATCTTGGGCCCTCGATGCAGACATATGTTCCCTCCTTGTGAATCTTCAAACCCAGCTTGTCAGCATAGTCCCCGAATACCTGTCTGAGTTCTGGACACAGGGGGTCAGCTGCGCTGATGTGGCATATTTGTCCTCCCTCGTAGAAGGTGTCACAGCGGCTCTTGGTCCTGTCTATAAACTGGTCTGTGAGCACAAAGTCTCCAGGCGCATAATCCATACGCAGGCTACCTACGGCGCTACTTGCTATAATTCGTTTAACGCCTAGCTGCATCAGTGCCCAGATGTTGGCTTGGAATGGAATCTTATGTGGGGGTATAATATGTCCGTCACCATGTCTAGGAATGAAAGCGATCTTTTTCTCGCCATAATCGCCGATTGTTACAGTTGCTGATGGTGAACCATATGGTGTGTGAATTTTTACCCTTTCAGCGTTCTCGATTATCTCAGGGTCATATACGCCTGTGCCGCCTATGATGGCTATATCCGCTGTTGGTTTCGTCATGGTTACATTATGAGGTATTTATGATAAATGCTTGACCCTTTGATTTTTTAGGAAAGTTTAAGACCGAATACCCAGAATTGGTCGGGATATAGAATGGAGAATAAAAAATATTTCCCGCTAATTTTGTTAACGACTATTTGTGTTACTTATTTTGTTGAGAATTTTCTACGTAGCGCTGCAGGAGCCCTTACTCCAATACTTATCGAGGAGCTTGGAATTAGCCACGGCGCTATGGGTATGCTTATCTCAGCATATTTCTTCGTCTACGGCGTGATGCAGGTACCAAGCGGCTTGCTTAGTGATAGACTAGGGGCAAGAAAGACCATAATAATCTTCACAATGCTTACAGTCATAGGCGTCTTCCTCTTCTGGCTAAGCACCAGCTACAATATGCTCTTCTTGGCGCAGTTCATAGTTGGCATCGGATGCAGCACATTCTACATAAACGCAGTGAAGCTAATCTCCACATGGTTCCCCGCCAACCGGAGAGCCACAGCCATCGGCGTTCTAAGCGCGAGCAGTGGGCTCGGGAACACTATCAGCTACATGGGGTTTCCTATCGCTGAGTCAAGTCTCGGTGGTTGGAGAACTCTCTATCTTTGGATGAGTATTATTTTGGTGGCTAACTGGGTGATGAACATATTCTTGCTAAAGGATAAAGAA
>Ga0190359_1000212_pt1 | contig 39516 bp, 47 predicted proteins | sample 48721823_MG_FD_161269 | JGI IMG/M metagenome (GOLD analysis project Ga0190359, IMG submission 161269) | Hydrothermal vent microbial mat bacterial communities from Southern Trench, Guaymas Basin, Mexico - 4872-18-2-3_MG | ecosystem: Environmental > Aquatic > Marine > Hydrothermal vents >...
ACAGAAATTTGGCATACTGGTATCAACGAAGCCCGGGCAGGTGCAGTTGGATCTGGCGCGAGGCATAAAGAAAAAATTGGAATCGGAAGGAAAAAAAGCATACATGTTCACGATGGATAACATTTCTCCAGAGAAGCTTATGGGGCTGGATGTGGACTGTTATGTGAACTGCGCATGCCCAAGAATAGCAATAGAAAACAGAACTTCATTTGATAAGCCAATACTGAACCCGGATGAATTGAAAACATCTTAATGTCCGAAAGCTTTTTATTCTTGGCAACTGAATAATACTAATAATATCCTGAATTGTTAAGGGGGTGATATTATGGATATTAATGCTATAATTCAATCGTTATCACAAATTGCTGAAGACAGGTCAGTGCCAAAAAACATAAGGGCTTCATGTGATGAGTGCATTCAGAATTTGAAAGATGAAAAGGAGGATTTGTCAGTAAGAATAAACGCATGCGTCTCAATACTGGACGAAGTTTCAAATGACCCAAACATACCATCGTATGCAAGAACCCAGGTATGGAACATAGTTTCCATGCTGGAAGCGCTACAATACTCCTAAGATTTAAATAGTTATATTCTTAAATAATGAATAGATACAAGGTGATGGCATATAAAATCAACTTTTTATATTTTATATCACCAATAAATTCAGGAGGTGTGACGAAATGCCTTTAAAGAGAAAACTTTTAGGTGGAAGAGAAGACATAAATGAAGACGATTTTTTAGAGATAAATCATGAAGCTGCACCAAACATAGACGCAATCTCAATAAAAATTGCTCAGGTAAATGATTATGGAGATGTTGATTCTGTGCAGAAGGCAGTCAGGGATGGAAACATAGTTTTTGTGAAGATAAAGACTTTGAAAGAAAAAGACATGTCAGAATTAAAAAGAGCAATAGAAAGATTAAGAAAAACAGTGACAGCAATAAACGGCGACATAGCAGGAGTTGACGAGAACTTTGTTGTGGTGACTCCAAGTTTTGCAAGGGTTGACAGAAGCAACGCAGAAAGTTTGTGATTCTTAAAAAGTCCCATCAGGGGCTTTGCTTTTAGTTATGTATTTAAAGTTTAGTGTTTACACTATACTTCTGTAATGTATCTTAGACTTCTTCTCAGGCAAAGCCACAGATTTGAATTAGGCATAACAGAGGATGAATATAATTATTTGACTAAAAACAAGACAAAGAACGCTTTACTTAAAACAGTTTTCTATATAGATGAATTTGGTTTCATTGATTTACCTTAGCCTTATTATCTCCAGATTCTTCGGGACAATAGTCTCATATTTGAACAGTTTGTGAAGTGATTTTGCAAGGTCTATGCTCTTGCTCTCTTCACCATGATTTAAAATGATTTTTCTGGGTTTATCGCCAAGCTTATAGACAAAGTTTATCAACTGGTTTCTGTCTGAGTGTCCGCTCAATCCTTCTATGGTTTCAACATTCATCTTTATTTTCAGTACATCCCTTTTGCCTTTGTCATTCACAATGGGCATTTCGGTCCATCCTTTTTGTATTTTTCTTCCGAAGGTTCCCTCTGCCTGATAACCAACGAACATTAAAGTGTTTTTTGGGTTTTCTGCAAATGACTTAAGATATTCTATTGCAGGGCCTCCCACTAACATACCGGAGGTTGCTATCACAACATAGGGCTCGGTGCTTTCAAGAATTTCCTTCCTTTCCTTTGTCGAACCAACTCTCTTAAAGATTGGTTTTAAAAATGGATTTTCGCCCTTGTGGAATATTTTATACTGTATATTTTTGTTTAAGTATTCCGGATAGGTTGTATGAATGGCTGTAGCATCCCACAACATTCCTTCAAGATAAACAGGGTAGTTGAAATTTGGAATGTCTGCCAATATGCACATAACTTCCTGCGCTCTCCCAACAGCAAATGATGGTATTAGGACCTTGCCACCATTCTTCAAAGTTTTCATAACTATGTCTATGAGCTTCGTTTCTGCTTCCTCTCTTGGTGGTTGAATGTCTTCAGCGCCACCATAAGTGCTTTCCATTATCAGTGTTTCAACTCTCTGAAACTGTGTGAATGCGGGATTGAATAATCTTGATTTTCCAAAGTTGAGATCGCCAGTGTAAACTATGTTGTGAAGTCCTTCCCCAAGGTGTATATGCACCAGGCTACTTCCAAGTATATGACCCGCGTTCTGGAATGTTATTCTCATATCAGGTGTTATGTCACTTACCTCATCGTAGTTTAACGTTATAGAGTGTTTTATAACATTTTCTATATCCTTTTTAGAGTATGGGACCTTGTTTCCCTCCCTTTGGGCCACGTCTATGTAGTCTAAACACAGCAGTGCCATAAGGTCTCTGGCTGGCGGCGTTGAATACATAGGACCTTCATACCCATACTCATAGAGATACGGTATGAATCCACAATGGTCAAGATGCGAGTGTGAAAGTACAACAGCATCCAGTTTCTTTATGTCAAATTCCGGAGCATTCAAATACGGAAAGTCATCCCCGCTTGGCTTGACTCCACAATCCAGCAACACATTGCTTCCGGGCGTCTGTAAAAGCAAAGAGGATCTTCCCACCTCTCTTGCAGAACCTAAAAATCCTATCCTTATCCAATCAATTTCTTTCTTTTCAGCAGTATGAATTTTTTCTCCCATCTTGTTAAGGAATTTTTTCCTGAATTCAGATTCTTTGAATATTACTCTCCTGATTGTTTGGACAACGTCGGATGGTATGCTTGGAGCCCTTTTAACTATTGGCGCCCATACAGTTTCTTTCTTTATTTTCTTAAGAGTTTCCCCACCCTTTCCTATGACAAGCCCCGGCTTCTGTGCTTCTATTGTAAGTCTTCCGAATGCCGGCTCAAAAGTAATTTCATCTATGCCTGCCTCCTTGGGTACGATTTTCTTTATTGTTTCCTTTGCAGTTTCCATATCAGTTGTTATTGAAATATCTGGTCTGATTGCCACCCTTTTCTTAAGTCTGCTGACAAGCTCTTTTATATCAGCTCCGTTGTTTATGAAAAAGTCTTTATTTTTTACATAGACCACTATTTCAGACCCTTCAAAACATATCTCAGATATTTGAGCTCTGCCAGGAAGGCTTTCTTCCACATCATCCTTGATTTTCATTGAACTTCACCTATTTTTTGAAACTTTAGTTTCAAAACTTGAAACATGGTTTCAAGATCCTCAATGAAAAGTTCAAAATCTCTTTTTTGATCTTGATTTTGTCTGATTTTCATTAAACTTCACCTATAATTTCATCATGTTCCATAGAGGCATTAGCTTGTGAGTTGCGACTCAAAAATAATTCTTATATTAAAATTTCTAAAAATGTTGGTTTATTCAAAAGATTTTATCTCTTCCTCTGACAATTCTTTATATCCGTTTTCATCTATAACAGCAATAGCGATGCTTCCCCCGGAGCCTATATCTCTCTTTATGGCTGCTTTTATGGCCCTTACAACCAGCTTTATTGACTCTTCCTTATTTAATTTTTCTTTAAAGCCGTCTTCCAAGACGCCAAAAGCCATTGGCGAGCCGCTGCCGGTTGAATAAAACTTATCGTTTTCTACTATGCCGCCAACAGGATCCAATGAAAATATATGCGGGCCTTTTTCATCATATCCCCCGACAATAAACTGTCCCAGGAATGGAAAATATTTGTTTCCTTGAAGTATGTTGGCCAATAACGTTGTAAGAGCTCTTACGCTTAGTTGTTTTCCTTTCTGGAATTTATATATGTTGGCTTCAGCCCTCATATACCTTACTATCGTCTGTACGTCTCCAACGCTCCCTGCTGTTGTTATTCCTATTCTGTTATCTATTGAATAGATTTTTCTAGCTTTTTTGCTGTCTATTAAATATCCCATTGTTGCTTTTTTTTCTGACCCAAGAACAACTCCTCCACTGCCAGCCTGGTATATTAATCCAACAGTTGTTGTTCCAGTTTTCTTAATGTTATCGTCCAAAAATTTCACCCAATCAAGCATTTATTATCTTTAGAATGTGTTTGCTTCAAATGAACTTATCAATAATAAAACTTTTAGATATTTAAAACTTTCTATTACTATCTTATCTGTGGTAGGCAGTGCCCTCTTTCATATTTATCCGGTTCGTCTAGATTCTCGAGTATATCATCCGGTACATTACAAATAGAACCATCTTTATATGGGCATTCTACTCCAACTATATTACCATTATCATACAATAATTTTACATTCACTTCTTCTCCAATTCTTAATCCTGTGTTTCTACTCCCTCTTTTGTCGTTTGGATAAATTATCGGATGGCATACTATCTCTCTTTCTTCCATAATTTCACCTTATATCATTATTTGGTGGCAAAAAGCTTAAATAAATGATGGTATAATACCTATTTGTGGTTGAATGAATAAGCTGAATGACGAATTTTATTTTTGTAAAAGGTGTGGAAACTATCATCAAAATCCAGATTTTCCAGGTGAAGCAGAACCAGGTAGTATTTTCTATGACCACTTTAATCTCAGGAAAATTCCTTCAAAGGATGAGAAGAGCGAAATCCCCTGGAAGATTTACAAGAGGCATGGTGGATACTATACCAAAGAGAACAATGACCAGTACGTAGAGGACATAACTAAGCTACTTGAAAATGGGTTTGAAGTATTGGAAAAGCGTGGAGGAGAGAAAAGAATGCTTTTCTTCAGGCCAAGAACAATTAAAGGGGATGGAAATTATCCGAAAGATGATGATTTTCCTTTAAATATACATTATATTCCTAAAGAAAAGGAATAACTAAACCAAATCCTTTTCAAAGTATTTTTTCAAAAATATTCTAAAGTCTTCATATCTTCTTATTAGTCTGCTTGCATGTTCATCGCTGAATATTTCCACATCTTCATGAATTTCTTCAGCTAAATTTTTTGGAACACCTCTTTCCTTCAGCGATTTAAAATCTTCCCCAAGAAAATCCTTCAAAAGCTCTACTGCTTCTTTATATCTCCTTGGATATTCAACAACCCATTGGCTGTCTTCTATAAGTATTTTATAATTTTCATATCGGCTAAGAAATCCACTGCTCCCTTCTATGTCAAATATGGAAGGCCCAATTCTCTTTTGTATTTTTGGAAGCTTGTCAACAAGAAGTTCCAGGACAATTACGCATCTCACTCCGTCGCTCCAAACATCGCTCCTGACAATTTTGAAATCGCTGTCTTCCAAGACATCAGTCAGTCTTTTCCTTAACTTCCTTAGCTGTGGCCATAGTATATCCTGGTGTGTTGTTGGAGCCCTAAACTTTATAAATATAAATTTTGTCCCTCTTTCTTCCATATGTTTTTTAATTTCTTCAGGTTCTGTTTCAATTTGGGAGCTGAAAAAGAAGCTCATGTCCGGTTTCTCAAGGAATTCTCTGGATTTTTTTATGAATAAAAAGAAATTTTCTGCAGACAGTACAGAAGCTACATTTCTGTTCTTGTCCACAGGGTCCACAACAATTAATGGATTGTTCTTGAACTTTCTTTTTGCCTGGCTTTTGTTTTTGTAATGGTTTTCAATGTCTATAACCATTCCGGGGTGCCATCCCGGAACATTTCTTAGCAGGTTTTCAAATGTGCCATATTCTATAATCAGCAATTCACACAGGTATCCGGAGAATCCTTCTGTTTTAAGGTCTGAGCCATAAACACCTATTCCCTTACAGAATCTTTTAAGCAGCCTGACTTCGTTTGTAAGGTTTCTGTTTAATTTCTCATTTACATATCTTACATGGTATGGTGTCCTGTCAACTGCACTTTTTATCTTGCTCGAATCTTTGATGTTGTATGCAGGGACTATTTCGACTCTATGATTGGCTACAAATCCCCTGACGTATGGATGTTCTGCGTATGCAACTTCCACCTCGCCAAATAATTTTTTTATAATATCTCTTCCAATGAGAAGACCATACTTGGTCAGATTCTCCCTGCTTACATTTGGCCTGAAGAGAAGGAAAAGGTCAATATCCTTGTTGCCGGCAAGCCATGTATCTTTTGCTATGCTCCCGCAGAACATGGGCTTTATAAGAAATTTTCCTTTGGTGACTTTATCGAAACTTTCCAGAATTTTATTGCAAAGCCTCCCGGTTCTTTCCCTTTCCTCACGTGTTGGAACTACTTTTCTTAGAACTTGATTAAGGATGTCATGGATATTTTTCTCCATGAATAAATCTCTGTATATTTTTATATAAGTATTTTCATATGCTAATTTTAAATAACAAAAACAAAAATTAATTATGACTAACAACAAGGGGGTTTCCCCCCTCATAGCTGCTATAATTTTAATAGGATTTGTTGTAGCAGTAGCGGCTGTAACATCCCCATGGTTCACGGGTTTAACAAAGTCAAAAATGTATGAAGTTGAAGAAGGTTCAGAAGGGCAGATAGACTGTGTGTTTTCCTCAATAGATTTTGACTCTTCTGACATATCTTATAATTTGTCTGGTTCAACAGATTGGGTTAATATAACTTTGGACAACACTGGCACGGTATCTCTTTACAATTTTGAGGTCAGCCTTACAGTTGATGGCAACACAAAAATTTATTCCCCAATGTCTTACAGCCAGAAAACCTCTTCAAGCCCTTTGGAGGCAGGCAGCAGAATGATATTGATAACAAATATAACAGATAACTTATCAGGCACCTTACAGAAGGTAAGGGTGGTTGCCAAAAATTGCCCCAACGAGGCACAGAAAGAAGTAAGCTTATGATTTTTTCTTCTCTTTTGCTTTAATTTCGTTGACTATCCCTGAGAGTGCTCTCACGTTTTCAGTTAGTTTGGGCAAAAATTCTTTGAATGCCATCTCAACTGAGCCAACTCTGCTTTCTATATTTTCTATGTGGGATGTGCTTTCAGATATCATCTCCTTAAGCTCCTTTTTCTTTTCCTCCTCTTTTTTTTCAAGTTTGTCTAGTCGGTCAGTTAAGTACTGTATCTGATCCTGTATCTGTATGAAGCCCTTCTGAATTTCATTCAGCTCCCCTTCAACATCCTTCCACTTTTCCTCTATTATTTCCTGTATCAGTTCTTCCAGCCCAATTTCCTCTTCCTCATTCATTTCTATTACATTATTATCAAACGACTTGGTCGGTTGTGGCGCTATGAATTGCGGCAAGTCTCTCGGCTGTTCCTGTGGTGGTGACATATCTGCAAAAGATTGCTGTGACTCGGGTGCGCCGGTAACCTTAAATTTTATTGCCTTGTTCAAAGCTTTTGAGATGTCTTCATTTGGATATCCTTCTTCTCTCATTATTCTTATAATATCTTTCTCACTTTTCCCTTCAGAACTAAGTTTTTCAACCCTAGAAATAGCGGGCTCTCTTTTTTCTTCTTTTTTCAATCCAGGAATCGAAATCATTTGCTCTCCTTTATCATTTTTTCTACTTCATCTCTGGTCATGAAATTCATCTTAATGGGATTCATGAGCTTTACGAAGTTTGAAATTTCATCAAGCTCGACTTTTGTAGCGGTTTTTTCAAGATTTTTCTTTATTTTTTTTATATCATTTTCTATTTTCATTAACCTTATATTTAAATCTTTTATATTTTCTCCAATTCCCTCGAACCTGTTTTTTAATTCTTCCTGCCTTTTTAACAGTCTTTCTTCTATCGCGTCTATTTTAGTTTCCAGCGCGCGGTTTAATTCTTCAAGGTCTCTTATTCTTCTTGTGTCCTCGTTCAATCTTTTTATTAATTCGTTTGCCACTGGAACATCGGAAGAACCTCTAAAAACAGCCATGATAATAATTAATTTTCAGTTAATAAATATTTTTTAATCCTGAATTAACACTTAAATCTTTTTCTGTGTAATTATGTTTATGGAAGAAGAAGCTTTTGGGTTACAAATAACCATAAGCGAACGCCATAAGAAAATGGTTAAGGCGAACGATGCTGTTTTAAAGTGGGATAGGAAAAGAAGAAACAGGATGAGCAATAAAGTATTTTATCCCCTTTCTATTGCACTTGCAACTTTTGGAAGTTTATTTACCTATTCATGTACGGGTGACCCAATAGCTGGAGCAGTTGGTGCGTATGCAGGTACATTACCTTTGATTAAAGAAAATGTAGTCGATGAAGCAGCATTTAGAATAGCCAAGTGGAGAGGAGACATAAGGTCAGAGATATACAGTTTTGATGAGCCATTGAAAGATACCCATCCGGTCTCACACTTTCTCCATAATTTATTCAATATAAAGAATTATCCCACAACATCGATTATTGCAGATGGGGATATCTATAATCTTCTTTAAAGTGAATGAATAATTGCATAAGAAATATATATAAAAAACCTATGAGGAGAAGGCATTCGGAACAAGTCCTATCGTCCCGTTTTCTATATTATTAGGGCATTTCCATCCGAAGATTTCCATACCTTACAACATAAAACCGAAGTCTTACGTTGTTAATATAGAGAGCACAAGACGACTGCCTTGACACACCCCATAGGTATTATAAATATAACATTTAAGATATTTATTCTTTTCGGTGTCACTTGGGGGTGGGGTTTCCATAGGAAATTATTAAGAATTTTGAAAGTATAAATAATTTCCCCTTAAAATTAACCATATGAAAGATGAATTAGACATGGTTGGCAAATTATCAGATTCAGAATTATTGCAAGAAAGATTTCGATTGAAGTCCATTTCTCCAGACGATGGGAAATATGGATATAATGCTGATCCACTCAGGGAATATCTTTCTGAGGAGGCGCAATGGCTTGCCTGTGCTAAGGTTCAGGAAGTTCTGCTGGAGACTGGTGTAGGGTTTGGAAGGGGAACTGAAGATAACGTTAGGGAAATGAGGAAAGCCATGAAGAAAATAGACCCCTTAAACATGAAACTTATAGAAAAGCATGTCACCCATCACGACCAGCTTGCAGTCATAGAAGAGATAGGCAGGCACGTTTCTCCTGAAACAAAAGCATTACTTCACCCTGGCACAACTTCCTATGATATTTTGGATACTGCCAGGTCTCATCTGTACAAAAGAGCTTGGTCTGAGGTGATGAAGCCAGAGGTGTATGAAGTTATTGGAAAGCTCTGTGATTTGGGGGAGATTTACATAGATACAGTGCAGGTTGGAAGAACACATTTGCAGGATACTTCTCCTGTAGTTTTTGGTTCAGTCCTGGCCAAATATGCAGCAAGGCTTGCTGAGAGGACTGAAAAATGTGATATAGCCTTTTCTGATTTGAGGGGGAAAGTTAGTGGAATAGTTGGAACGGGTGCAGGAATTGAAATGATTTTTGGCGAAGAGGCAGAGGAATTTGAGGGAAGAGCACTGGAAAAATTAGATTTAAAACCAGACAAGACGGCAACCCAGATAGTGCAAAAGGAGAGACTGGCAGATGCAGCACATTCAATAGTTACATTGGATGCTGTTTTAGCTGATTTGGCTGGCGACATGAGAATTTTATATTCTTCCCCCATCCAGGAAGTAACTTCAAGAGATGCTGCCAAGAGATTGGGTGGTTCAAGCACGGATGCCGGGAAAAACAATCCAATAAACTGGGAGAACATAGAAGGAAAGTACGCCGTTGTTGAGAGTGGCATGAGGGTTGTTTATGATTTAATTAGAACAGATTTGCAAAGAGACCTTAGAGGTTCAGTGCAGGCAAGATATCAGCCCTTTTTAATGATGGCAGAGACTTATGAATCATTTCGCAGGGCATCAAAGGCTTTAGATAAGCTTTCGGTAAATGAAGATAAAATGCTTGATAACTTAAAATATGTAAGAGAACATCCCACAGAAGCAATGGTTACAATTCTCAAAGGCGAAAATTTCATCCATCCCGAATACGGTTTGCCCCACGACTTTGTAAAGAAAATGGCTCAAAAGTCCAAAGGGGAGAACAAAAAACTAATGGACGTTTGCTTTGAAGATAAATTTTTCGCCAAAAAATTCAATTCTTTAAGCGAAGATAAGAAAAGGATACTTTACGGTGAAATAGAAAATTATATTGGCTTTGATAAGAAGAGAGCAAAAGAAAATATAGAGTACGCAAGAAGTGTAATGTGATTTCTTATTTATATGAAAATACAAATAAATTCAGGATATTTATGAATCTGAAAAAAATTTACGGGTATTATTCTCAGGAAGAGATTTTAGGTAAGATTTTCAAGGACTGCAAAGGCAGGGAGATATCATCTTCTTTGTCAAATGGTTCGTTCATCAGCAGGCCCAATGTGGTGATTTATCCAAGGGACATAGTTGAAATGGTCAGGAGGGGTTCTGTGAGTTTTCATGGCTCTGTTGAGCACTGGAAGAACCCAATGCAGCTTGATACCAAATTAAGTGTGGAAGAGCTAAATGATTTAAGGACAGGATGGGACCTCATAATAGACATAGATTCTGCAATTGGTCTGGATGCATCCAAGCTTGCTGCACAAAGGGTTATAGAGTCGTTGAAAAAGCATGGCATAAGAAGGCCTGGATTGAAGTTCTCAGGAAACAGGGGATTTCACATCGGCGTTCCATGGACAGCTTTTCCACATAAAATAGATTATGAAGAGACAAGAAAACAATTTCCGAAAATCCCGCAGATAATAGCAGCATTCATAAGAAACGAAATAAAAGATAATCTTCTTCAGGACCTCATAAAGATGAAAGGCTCTTTAAGGGAGCTGGTAGATGAGCTAAACCAGCAGCTTGAGGAGATAACACCTTACATTTTTGTGGATGTGGAAAAAGACTGGGGTTCGCGCCATCTGTTCAGGCTTCCTTATTCATTGAACGAAAAGAGCTGGCTTGTCAGCGTGCCTATAAACAATTTGGAAGATTTCAAAAAGGATGATGCAAAAGTAGAGAATGTAAAGGCAAGGCTGGATTTTTTCCAGAAAACAGAACCCCAGGAGGCAACAGACCTTATTGTTGATGCGCTGGATTGGTATTCTTCACAGAAAAAAACCGAAAAGAAAAAATCCAATAAAAAGATAAAGAGAGGCAAAAAGATAAATGAAAAACAGTTCCCTCCGTGTATAAAGGCAATTCTTCAGGGGTTGTCTGACGGGAGAAAAAGAAGTGTTTTCATACTTGCCAATTTCCTTAGTACAATGGGCTGGTCTCGGGAAGAGACTGAGAAAAGAATAATGGAATGGAACAGGAAGAACAGGCCGCCTTTGAAAGACAATTATATTTCCACCCAGTTGAAGTGGTTTGAAAACCAGAGCAGGGACCTCCTACCACCAAACTGCGACAACCAACAATTCTACAAATCCTTTGGCGTGTGCAAGCCTGACAAGAAGTGCGAGAAGATAAAGAATCCTGTTGTTTATCCATTCAAGAAATAAACTAAGCAACTTCTGGATTTTTAAGATTTTTATTCATTTTGGCAAATTTTGCATAAAAATTTTTGGTGTAATGCTCAAGGGCACCCACAAAATTATCTACGTATGATATTTTTTCTTTTCCCCCATACACTATTCTAGCAAAGCCATTCTCCGGAGTAATTACTCCATTGTCTGGACTTTCATTTATTTCGAAGTACACATCTCTCACACCAATTCCATATCTTTTAATAATCTCATTTGAGAGAGCAAGTGCATCAAGTTCATGTATTCCTAGAACCGGTCCAGGTTTAGGTTCAAGCATTTCCTCTGGCGGCTTATTTATTAAAAGTTCTTTATCATCATAGAGATAAACATCAAAATAAGCGCTGGTCTCGGGAGCGACTTGTAACAGCCTCTCTCCTTTAAATTCAATTTTTTTATACGCATCTGTACCCTCAAACTTTTTATGTTCGGGGTCATATACAAAACTACTCACATCTCTAAATTTAAGGTCTTCTATATCATTCTTTTTCAATCCAAAATATCTCCTAAACTTTCTCTCATTCACTGGAAAATCATCATCAACAAATATTTTTCCATTTCCAACCATTGTCGTTACTATTCCGGGTACTGTTGAAACTCTTTCAAATTTATTTTTACCTAACTCAAGTGTGGAAATGTAATATTTTTCTATTCCGACCCTGTCATCAATGTAAAGTCCTTTGACATTTTCTCCAGTGATGTCAAAAAAGTTCTTCATCATAAGTGTGAAATAATCAGGATTATTTCTAAGGGATATATCCAAATGTCTGTATTCAAGTGGATTCATTTCTAAAATAAAGTATTTTCTTTCCTCACTGTTTCTCATTATCAAAAATGGTATGTTTCTCACGACGGTTCCAGTGATAGAGTCAACTTCCATATCTTAGTCACCTAACAATAATAACACTCCTAAACTTTAAATATCTTTCTCTTGTTAAATTTTTTAAATTAAGGAGAACATAACATAAACATGAAAATAAAATATTTTGGCCATTCCTGTTTTCTCATAGATGATGAGCTGTTGATAGACCCATTCATATCTGGAAATCCAAAGTGCCCGTTTGAACCAAATGAAATAAAATGCAAGATTATATGTGTTACGCATGACCATCCAGACCATCTTGGGGATGCATTTGAAATTGCAAAGAACAACGATGCCACAATAGTGGCGATTCACGAGATAGCCCAGGAAGCATTGAAGAGGGGTATAAAGGCAGAGGGAATGAACATAGGCGGAGAGATTTCCTCCGGTGGCTGGAAAATAAAGATGGTTCTTGCTCTTCACAGCTCCAACCTTGGTCATCCCGCAGGATTTGTTTTAGACAAGAATGGAAAAAGGATTTACCATGCTGGAGACACTGGATTGTTTGGAGACATGAGAATCATAGGAGAGGAAGGGCTGGACTTGGCTCTACTCCCAATAGGGGACAGGTATACAATGGGCACGAAGGATGCAGTAAAAGCCACAGAGCTCCTGAATCCAAATATGGTAATACCAATGCACTACGGCACTTTTCCTGTGATAAATCCCAGCCCTGAGGAATTCAAGAAAGTGTTTGAGTCAAAATTCAAGGAAAAAATTGTAAAGGTTATGAAAATAGGGGAAGAAATTGAATTTTAAATTAAATACTCCAATATTTCTTATGAACTACAAGAAACTCTACGATGAAGTTGGCTCCAGAATTGGATGGAATTTTGATGGATTGAAAGTCAAGGTTTTTGGCAAGAAGTGGAATTTCCTGGATGTAGTTAAAAGGTATGCTCTCAATGATCATTTACTTCTGGACATAGGAACCGGAAGCGGAGAAAAGCTCCTGAAGATTTCTGAGTTTGTTAAAAATTCTTGTGGAGTTGATAATTCAAAAAATATGATAATCAGAGCAAAGGAAAATCTTGAAAAATCTGGAATTTCTAATACATTTTTCTTTTTAGCAGATGCAGCTAAATTGCCATTTAAAAAAGAAGTTTTTGACATTGTAATATGTAGGCATTCTCCATTTTTTGTAGAAGAGGTTTGCAGAGTTCTTAAGACACACGGGGTTTTCATCACACAACAGGTTATGGAAGATGATAAAGAAAATATAAAGAATGTTTTTGGCAGGGGGCAGTCTTTTGGCATAAAATCAGGAGCATCTATGGGGAAATATATCAAAGAGTTGAAAAAAGGTTTCGATATTCTCAGGAGTGACACTTACAATGCTGATGAATATTATACAGAAGATGAACTCATATTTTTGTTGAACAACACACCAATAATTCCAGATTTTGACGTTGAGAAAGACCAAAAATTTCTTGAAGAAATTAAAAGGATCTATAAAACAAAAGATGGGATAAAAACAAATTCATCCAGATTTTTGATTATTGCAAGAAAAAGTTAGGCAATCTTTTTATTCTCTATTATTCAAATAATAATTGTGTGGTGGGTATGAAAGAGAAGTTTATAAAAGATTTGGAAGAGAATGAAAAAATAGAAAGCGAGTTCTCAGTGAAGTATAAGAAGCCATTGAGGCCTTACAAGAATGGTTGGATGTTTGTCCTTGGACTTTCGGATAAAACGGGTGAAATTGAGGCAAAATATTGGGGCGGAAAGGACAAGGATTTTGTTAAAAGCGTTTACGACCAGATTTCTACAGGTGATGTTTTGAGAATAAGCGGAGGCATTAGTGAATTTAATGGCAGGTTGCAGATAAACCTTGAGGAAGGAGGAAGCTTAAAAAAGGTAGAGATTTTTGATATTGAAGATTTTGTTGAGAAGTCCAAAAAAAATGTAGAGGAAATGTTCAACGACTTGAAAAAGGAACTTGACGAGATAAAAAACCCAGATTTAAAAAAACTTGTTGATGTTTTTTTTGAAGACAAGGAATTTGTGGAAAGCCTGAAAAAAACACCGGCGGCAATGTATTATCACCACGCATACATAGGGGGGTTACTGGAGCATTCCCTGAATATGATAAAGCTTGGTAAAACACTCAAGGAAAGATATGGTTTTCTTGATTTGGATTTGATAAAGTTTGGGTGTTTTATTCATGATATAGGCAAGATTAAAGAGTTTGATGTGACAACAAACATAAAGCAATCCAGGCGCGGCCTGCTCAGGGGTCACATGTCGCTTGGGGAGGAAATACTAATAGAAAAGATAAGTAAAATAGATGGATTTCCTGAAGACCTGAAACACAAGCTCCTTCATATAATTATTTCGCACCACGGCAGCCGTGAAAACGGTTCAGTTCTGCCGCCAATGTTCCCTGAAGCTGCAGCAGTTTACTACTTGGACGAGTTGGATTCAAAAATCAGGCAGTATGTGGACCTAAAGGAAAATGCTGAAACCGATGACTTTCACATATGGACAAAGAGATTTGGTCAGATTTATCTGGAGTGATATTTATGGATGATAATAAGGAAAATGTCATAACTTATGAGACCTTTAGGAAGTTTCAGAGGTATGAGAGAGATAACAAACAGCTGCAAGAGCTTCCTGAAGATTTTTACCAGTCGTGCGCAGAATGGATGAAAAGGAAGGAAAAAATTTACGAGGAAACAAAGGACCCTATGATAATAAAGGAAATAGAAAATGTTATGACAATAATAAAGGATATACTGGACAGAAGAGAAAGGAAACTGCTCCTGCTTGCCATGCACTCCGTCAGGGGCAACGCTGTTCCGCAAAACCTTCTTCCATTTGAGGCTAAGCATTTTGATATAATAGTTGAGCATTTGAGGGAAATGCGGGAAGGCATTTTAAGCCAGATAAAAGGCACCGGCGAAGAGAAGAGTGGAGAAGAGAAAAAGGAAGAGCCAAAGGAAGAAAAGTCAGTGGAGAAAGAGCCAAAAGAGGAAACCAAAAAGGAAGAGGAAGCAGCAGAGGAATTGAAAAAAGATGAAAAACTACCAAAGATAAAACAGCTTGAGGGGTTCAAACTTGTCAGGATTCTTGAGGAAATACCACAGTTTCTCGGCACTGATGGAAGGAGTTATGGGCCATTTAAGCCAGAAGACCTTGTTACATTAGAGGAAAAAGTGGCTAATTTAATAATAAATAAAAACAAAGCAGAACCAGTTAACATTTAAATACATGCGCCCTAAATAAATCTTAATTTGATGTTAATATAGGTGATATATTTTGAAAGTCCCAAAGACAGTGGTCAGGTATTGTCCATTTTGCAAGAAACACACAAAGCATAAGATTAGACGTGAGAAGGTTGGTGGAAAGAGCAGAAGAGCGCTCGCGCAGGACCAAAGGAGATTTAAGAGAAAGCTTAAGGGTTACGGTGGGTTTCCAAGGCCGAACCCAAAGGGCAGGGAGAAGCCAACAAGAAAAGTTGACTTAAGATACCAATGCCAGGAATGCAAAAAGGAACACATCATAGGAAAGGGATTCAGGGTCAAGAAATATGAGTTTGAAAAACAATAGGTGAATATTATGGTTATAAAAACAGAGCCAAGAAGCAAATTTTTTGTTGTAAAATGCAAAAAGTGCAAAAACGAGCAGATAGTTTTCAACAGGCCGTCTTCTGAAGTGAAATGCCTGGTCTGCGGAGAAGTTCTCGCTGAACCAACAGGTGGCGAAGCTGATATAAAGGGAGAGATTTTAAAAGAACTTGAATAGGTTTCTCTTGCTTAATTTTCAACTATTTATAAAATAAAAAACTTAAATAATGCTTATGGTTAGGAGAAAAAATAAATATCCGCAAAAAGGAGAGCTCATAATTGGTACAGTAAAAGATATTAACCCCTACTCTATTTTTGTTTCCCTGGATGAGTATCCTGGGAGAATTGGAATGATTCATGTTTCCGAAGTTGCCAGGAAATGGGTTCGTGACATCAGGGACTGGGCAAAGAAAGGGCAGAAAATAATATGTCTTGTCATGGGCACAGATGAATCGAAAGGGCATGTTACCTTAAGCCTTAAGAGGGTTTCAAGCAGCCAGAGAAACAGAAGGTTGCAGGAGTGGAAAAGGGATGAGAAAGGCGAAAAATTGCTTGCTATCTTGGCAAAGAAGAACAAAATGAGCCTGGATGAGGCATACGAAGAAATAGGGTTTAGCATACAGGAAAACTTTAGGGATATGCTTGAGGCGTTTGAGCTTGCTCTAAGAAAAGGCGACGATTTCATAGAAGAGAGGGGAATTCCGGAGAAGTGGGCAAAAAAAATAAAAGATATAGCTGAAGAAAAAATAAAAATAAAGGAAGTAAAGGTTGAAAGGATTATTGAAGTGCAATCATATGAACCAAACGGGATTGACATAATAAAAAAGGCTCTCAAAGATGCAGAGAAGAAGTTTGGGGTTAATATAAAGTATGTGTCTGCCCCGAAGTATAATATCTATTTGGAGACAAAAGACCCAAAGGAAGGAGAAAAAATTATTGAAAGAGCATCGGAAGAAATAGCAAAAGGTGTTCATAAATGAATATGATAAAGAAATGTTTTCGTTGCGGCATCTACACTTTAAAGGATAAATGCCCGAAGTGCGGTGAAAAAACCAGAACACCACATCCACCAAAATTTTCTCCAGAGGATAAGTACGGAAAATATAGGAGAATGGCAAAGGAGAAAACTATTTAAAAGTTACGATTTTTTTTGCAGTAAAGTATAAATAGTTAATATTAATATTACTATTAAGTGATAATATGAATGAAGGTATTCCGTTTAAAATAAGATTTCTAAATAAATTAGGAATTAGAGCCAAAAAAGTTGATCAAACTTGCATGGAAGCCAAAGAAGTTAATCAAAATGGCATGAAAGTCAATACACTTTATCAAATTGGCATGAATTCTGATGCAGTTAATCAAACTGGCATGGAGGTCAAAAAAGTTTATCAAACCGGCATGAAAGTCAAAGAACTTGATCAAACCGGCATGAAAGTCAAGAAACTTGATCAAATTGGTATGAAATCCGATTTAGTTATTCAGAAAAACATGAAAGTCAAGAAACTTAATCAAATTGGCATGGTAGCCAATGAAATTGATCAAACTGGCATGGAATCTAATTTAGTTTATCAAATTGGCATGGAGTCTAATGAATTTATTCAGAAAAATATGAAAGTCAATACACTTTATCAAAATGACATGGAAGTCTATAGACTTTATCAAACTAGCATGGAATCTGTTGTAGTTGATCAAAGATACATTGAAGCCAATGAAGTTGATCAAACTAATATGAAAGTCAATACACTTTATCAAATTGACATGAAAGTCAAAGAACTTGATCAAACTAGCATGAACTCTGATGTAGTTATTCAAACTAATATGAAAGCCAAAAAAGTTATTCAAACTGACATGGAGTCTGATTTAGTTGATCAAACTTGCATGGAAGCCAAAGAAGTTGATCAAGTTGGTATGGAAGTCAAGAAACTTAATCAAATTGGTATGAATTCTGATGTAGTTATTCAAACTAACATGAAAGCCAAAAAAGTTGATCAAAGTTTCGTAGAAATCGGTTCATTATATACAGGAGAAGAAGCATCTTTTGGTAAATGGTATTTAGAAGGAGCGGAAATAAAAGAATGGGAAGGCGATTTACTTTACTTTACTGAGATTCATACTGATGAAAATACAAAGATACCTGAAGAATTAAGGAATGCTATTGATAATCAAGAATTTATGCTGGATGCACAAAAATATATGGAATATTTGATTAGGAGAAAACTATTTAAAAGAGCAAATTAAAAATATAATACCACGATTATTATGTATTTGTAGGTGTCTTTTGTGGTTATAAAAACTGTAAAATAAGGGAAGATAGTACAGAAAGAAACCGTAGGTGTCTTTTGTATGGAAACAACTATAAGAGTTCTCAAGGAAATAAAGCCAAACAACCCGATTTTGATAGAGGGACTGCCAGGAATCGGCAGTGTTGGCAGGGTTTCAGCGCAATACTTAATAGACAAGCTAAAGGCAAAGAAATTTGCAGAGTTATATTCGCCACACTTTCTTCCGTTTACAATTATACATGAGAATGTGGCTGAAGTTTTAAAGAACGAGTTTTACTACTGGAAAAATCCAAACGGGAATGATTTGATTATACTTGTCGGAGACTGCCAGGCGGGAGAATCTGGTGGTGAGGGGCATTATGAAGTTTCAGAAAAAATACTTGACTTTTGTGAAAAACTTGGAGTTAAAAAGATAATCACTCTGGGCGGTTTCGGAACCGGAGAGGTAGAGGAAACAAAGGACATAGAAGTTCTCGGTGCTGCAAACGATGAAAAGCTCATAGAGGAATACGAGAAGTATGGTATTGATTTTAAATCCTCAATGAACAGGATAGGAATGATAGTCGGAGCAAGCGGATTGCTCATAGGGCTTGGCAGGCTGAGGGGAATTGATGGAATTTGTCTTATGGGCGAGACTACAGGGTTCCCGATTATAACTGACCCCAGGTCGGCAGAGAAAATATTAAAGGTTCTTATAAAGATGCTGGACTTAAAGGTAGACTTGGGAGAATTGGATAAGAAATCCAAGGAAATGGAAAAGTTCCTTGAGAGGCTTGAGACAATACAGGAAAAGGCCATGAAAAAAATTGTTTCAAAAGATGAAAAGTCCAAAGAGAAATTAAGTTACATAGGTTAGAGGTGTTTTAAATTTTTGCGCCAGACGGATACACGAGATTTGAAAAAACAAGGATAATATCAGCAAGGGCTCTGCAGATATCAATGGGTGCGCCACTCCTTTTGAAGGCAAAATCCAACGAGCTGGATCCAATATATCTGGCAGAGAAAGAGTATGAAAAGGGATTGGTACCAATAACTGTCAGAAGAAGATTCCCGAAGAAAGTTGAATAACTTATAGAACTTTTACTAAACCGCTTATATCCACATTAGCTTCTGGTCTGTTGATTGTATTTGTCAAGAACAAGTCGTCATATTTTTCCTTAATTCTTGAAATTCCTTCAGGAAGAACGCCATGAGTTATTAAAGCCAAAACCTTCTTGGCGCCATTGTCCTTACAGAAGTCATATGCTCTGCACATAGTTCCTCCGGTTTCAACAAGGTCGTCCACAACCCCTACATTTTTTCCTTTAACCATTTTTTTCAAATCTTCCGTGGAAGTTATTTCAATTGTGTATGAATCTTTTCTCTTCTTTTTAGTTCCACCTATACCAGTTCTTCTCTGAGCCCCGATATCAGGAGTTATGTAAATCATTTCCCCATATTTTTCTTCAGATTTTTTCTTCAAAAGTGAAACAGCTGAGAAATTTTCTATTGGATAATTCTTCGCCCAGTTTCTTCCCCAGAAATGCGCATCTATTGTGTAAATTTTTTCAACTCCATAATACATGGTGTATTTTTTTATTAGGTTTTGGGCAACGTTTGTTTCACCCTTTTCAAACTCATTGTCTTGCATACCATAGGGAAAGTACAAAAAGAAAAGTTCTTTTTTCTTATCTTTCAAAATATTCAGCACATTTTCAAGTTCAATCAATCCCTCGTTTGGTTTTGGCTGTCCCGAGTGAAGAATCATTACCCTATCTGTTTTATCAAAGTCAAGGATTCTTGTGTAAATTTCTCCATCTGGAAAATATCTTTTTCCATCTTTGTTTTCTCCAAGATAAAGCACATCTGCATCAAGTTTTTTGGCTATGTGTTCTGCTGCTGATGTTGGAACAATAAAAGTCATAATATTCCTCTGGTTGTAAAAGAATTTAAACTTTTTAATAAAGAGAAACAAAAAAGGTTATTATGATTAAAGATATTATTGGTTACAAAATTTTCAACAGCCGTGGTGAACCAACTATTCTCGTGAAAACCATCACGGACAAAGGAGTTTTTTACGGGTCAGCCCCATCTGGAGCCAGTGTTGGAGCATATGAAGCAAAAACACTTGATATAAATAAGTCCATAGAAATTCTAAAAAAAATAAAAGGGAATTTCATTGGCTTGATGGAAGAGGAATATTCAATTTTAGAGGATATGATAGTTCAGTTTGCAGGTGATAAATTCAAGAATATTGGTTCTCATCTTGGTTTTGCGCTTTCATCATCATTTCTCAAAGCAGCTACACTAAATAAACCTTACCGGTATTTTGATGAAATTTCGTTTCCTTATCCAATTGGTAACGTTGTTGGAGGAGGAAAGCACGGTGGAGGAACTGACATACAGGAGTTTCACTTGATACCAATAAATGCAAAGTCCATGCCGGAGGCAGTTGAAACCTGCATAGAAGGAATAAAGAGAATAAAGGAAATACTTTCCGGGAAAGGAAAACTGTATGGAAAAAATGACGAGAATGCTTTAATTTCAGACCTAAATGATGAGGAGACCATGGAAATAATTTCTGGAGTTGCAAAAGACCTTAACGCAAGAATAGGCGTTGATATGGCTGCCACAGAGCTTTGGGATTCTAAAAAAGGAAAATATGTTTATAAAAAGCTTGGAAAAGAGGCGACGCCCCAAGAACAGTTGGATGCTGTCAAAGAGCTCATAAGCACATGGAATGTTTATTTTGTTGAAGACCCGTTTCATGAGGATGATTTTAAGAGATTTGCCCAGCTTAGAAAATGGAAGTCCAGAGTTTTGGTGTGCGGGGATGATATTTTCGCAACCAGCATAGAAAGGCTGAAGACTGGAATAAAATACGGCTCATGCAATTCAATGATAATAAAGCCAAACCAGGTTGGCACCGTGGGGCTTGCAATGGAAACAGCGGAATTTGCAAACAAAAATAGTCTGAAAACTGTTTTTTCCCACAGGAGCGGTGAAACAAACGACTGGATTATAGCAGACCTTTCCCTTGGCTTGTCGCCTTTTATAAAAACAGGTGTCTGGGGAGGGGAAAGGCTGGCAAAACTCAACCGTTTGATAGAAATATGGGATACCCTAAGCTCGCCAAAAATGGTAAAAATATAAAGAAAAGGGCTATTTAAATAGCCACCCAAAGATTCCCTTGTTTTGCTTTTCTTCCTCTGCAAGTTGTTTCAATCTGTTCTGCTCCTCCTCAAGATTTTGAATCTGTTCCTGAACCATTGACTTAACTTCCTCACTACACTCACACTGTTCCATAAGTTGGTGAAGTTGCTGTATTCTTTCCTGGTTTTTGTTTACCTCTTGTTCTATCTCCTCTGCTGATTTCTTATCCCCTCCGAGAAAGAACTTAATCAGTCCGCTCCTCTGTTTTATTTTTTCCTCGGCTCTTATGGTTTTTTCAGCAGAATTGTTGAATTCTTTTGCTATTTGGGATACATTTTTTCCTATTCCTCCAATCAAGTCTTCCGAGGCAAGCAGTGCATGAACAGCCAATCTTATCCTGTTCTGATTTTTAAAAACTTCCTGATTTTTTTCTTTTTGTGCTTCCTGAAGCATCTCCTGTTGTCTTTCTCTTATAATCTCTCCAAGCTCCTGTGCATTTCCTGCTTTTGTAACTTCCCTTACTTGAGGCATTATATTGCTTCCTTCTCCCTGGTTCTCTGTTTCCTGATCCACTCCTGATTCAATTTTGGCACCTGTTTTCATTGAACCTTCAGGAACTCTTTGTGCAGCTGTTGTAAAGGAACTTAGCAAAACCAAGCTTACTACTATTATTATTGCAATTTTTTTCAATCTTTTCACCTCCCTTAATTTTATTATAATATTTTTATATAAATCTTTAGAAGCTACTAAAGAAACCTATTTAAATATAAAAGCATAAAAACTTAGAATATTTGGTGAGATTATGACCGAGTTAACTGATAGGAACATTTATTTGTCTGCAGGAGCGCATATAGGCATGAGAATAAAGACAAAGGATATGGAACCTTTCATTTTCAAGACCAGACCCGATGGGCTTTCTGTGTTGGATATAGAAAAAACAGATGAAAGATTAAAGATAGCTGGAAAATTTTTGGCAGGGTACAAAGACATAATGGTGGTTTGCAGAAAAACAAACGGGTTCAAGTCAATAGAAAAATTTGCTGAAGTTGTAGGCGGAAGAGCTGTAAAGGGAAGGTTTTTGCCTGGAACTCTTACAAACCCTAAGTTTGAAAACTACAAAGAACCGGATGTTATAATACTTTCAGACCCGATTGCAGACAAGCAGGCGCTGCTGGAGGCAATAAAAAAGAGAATTCCCATAGTGGCACTTTGTGACACTTACAACGGATTGGAGTATGTTGATTTGGCTGTACCAACCAACAACAAGGGCAAAAAATCTTTGGGCCTGATATACTATCTTCTTGCCAAGGAAGTACTGAAAAACAGGAAGGAAATAAAAAAGGACAGCGATTTCAAGCACAAACTGGAAGATTTTACTGAAAAAGATTAGAGTTATTTCTTCATTGCCGATATCTGAGCCAGCAATGCTTCCAGCTGTATCATTGGCTCCCCACCCTGGTTCATCCTAAATTCATATTCACCAAGCTTCTCTATTATTTCAATTTTTTCCTCTTCTGATGTTTCCAGGTCGTAAATCTGGCGGTGGATTTCCTTGACTATGTCCTCTCCGGCTATGCCCTGGTTTATCAGCAGGTCGTAAAGTTTTTTTCTTGCCTCCATGAATTTTCCTTTGAGTGCAAGCTCAAGCATTTCCTTTATGTCCGTGGGCTTTGCCTGCGCGGCAACATCGTAAATAGTTTTTTCCGTAATTTTTTTGCCCATGGCGGCAGATGCCTGCAGGAGGTTTATTGACCTTCTCATATCACCTTCTGATAAATATAATATCACGTCGAATGCCTTATCGTCTATGTTAAGCTTTTCCTTCTCTGCTATATGTTTCAAATATTTCTTTGCCTTTTCCTTGTCCAGAGAGGAGAACCTGAAAACTGTGCAACGGCTCTGTATAGGGTCTATTATTCTTGAAGAGTAATTTGCTATTAGAATGAATCTGCATGTGTGTGTATAATTTTCCATAGTCCTTCTCAATGCCTGCTGTGCCTCTGGCGTCAGTGCATCTGCTTCATCTAAGACAGCAACCTTGAACGGAACATTGCCAATCGGTTTTGTCCTTGCGAAATCCTTTATTTTATGCCTTATGGTGTCTATGCCCCTTTCATCTGATGCGTTGGTTTCAAGATAATTTTGTTTCCATCCCTCGCCATAGAGTTCGTGTGCAATGGCAAGTGAGCATGTGGTTTTTCCTACACCAGCCGGGCCGGCAAAAAGCATGTTTGGAATGTTTTGATTCTTAACAAAGGCCTTTAGCCTTTCTACAATCTCCTCCTGATTAACAACTTCATCAAGTTTTTTGGGCCTGTATTTTTCTGTCCACACTTCCAGGGTCATTTCCTCACCTTAACAATATTAAGTAATCGTTATTTATAAAAATAAAGAATTATCCCCTTCAAATCCATGGATATTCTTTTCTTTTTTCTTCATATTTTTTCTGCCACTTTTCTCCAAGTTCATACAGGTCTACTGGTACATTCGATATGCCTTCTAATCCTTCTATTTTTAATTTATTAAAGGGAATCTTTAACAGTTCTTCGGATGCTATTTCATAAATTTTGTAAAAAGGGGGAGGGACTTGTTTCCCGGCTTTTTCACTTATTTCTTCCATTCTTTCCAAGTCACTAACTAATTCAACATAGAAGGGTTCTTCGCTTTCCTTCATCTCTTTCTGATATTTTTCAGTATTAGATTTAATCCTTTCTTCCAGTTCTTCGAACTCAGCGCCATAAACTTTTCTTTCAAGTTCTTTAAATTCTTTTGTTGGTTTTTCTTTCATTTCTTCAAAAATTTCTCTAGCTTCGTCTAAATATTCTTCTGCCATTCTTATATTTCCATCTTCTATTTCTCTTTCGGCCTTAGAAACATAGAATTTTAAATCATTCATACTATCACTATCACTATTTATAAGTAATTACTATATAAAGTTTATGAAGAAAATATTTATAAATTAAAAACACACAATTAATGAATAGTCTAGAATAAAGGTAATATCCAATGAAAATCGCTGTTTCTGGAACGCCTGGGACAGGAAAAACAGAAGTTTCTAAAGAGTTATCTAAAATTCTCAACTACGAATATATAGAATTGAACAAGCTTGCAGAAGAAAAGGGATATATCATAGGGGTTGACAAGGAGAGAAATTCCAAGATAATTGACAGCGACAGGCTAAAAAATGTTAGTGTTCCAGATAATGTAGTAATAGACGGACACCTCTCGCACTTTGTTCCTGTGGACCTGGTTGTTGTGTTGAGGACAAGGCCTGATGTCCTGAGAGAGAGGTTGAAGAAAAAGGGATGGCTGCCTAAAAAGGTTGAAGAGAATGTGGAAGCCGAGATTCTTGGCGTTTGTGTGTTTGACGCCGAAGAGGAAAAACAAAAAGTCATAGAGATAGACACAACCAGCAAAACACCGGAAGTTGTTGCCAAAATAATAAAAAAATTAATAGAGAAAAGAAATTTCACCCATAAAAATATAGACTGGATGGAAGATTTTGCAGGTGTTTGAATATCAGAAAAAACTGTACGAAAGGTATTTAAATTAAAAGGTACCTAATCTCACTAAAGGTGGATTTTATGGTTAAGAGTGAAGTTGCAAAGGCACGTTTGTTTGACAGGGTTTTCATCTGCATGAATTGCAATGCCAAGATAAGGGCAAATCCAGCAAAAGTTAGGGCTGGAAAGATAAAATGCAGAAAGTGCGGTTCAAAGAAACTTAGGCTGAAGAGTAAGGAATCCAGGGGTTAAACCATTTAACTTTTAAATATAAAAATAATCAATTTTTAGTGTGGGTGTGATGAGTGGTTAAGCATTTCTTTGAATTAATGAGGCCCTTAAACAGTTTTATGGCAGCGCTGGCAGTTTTGATAGGCGCATACATAGTTGCAGGGACAGATGTTCTTGGCTCATCTTATCTTTACCTTGCGATAATCGCAACTTTTTTGATTTCTGGGGGAGGTATGGCAATAAATGATTATTTTGACAGGGGAATAGATACATTAAGCAAGCCACACAGGCCGATTCCTTCCGGAAGAATTTCGGTAAACGCTGCCCTTATATTTTCCTTGGTGCTTTTTGCAGTTGGTGTTTACATATCTCTTTTCATAAACATTTATTGTTTTATTCTTGCCCTAATTAATTCAATACTTCTCATAGCTTACTCATATCATTTCAAGAAGGTTACAGTATTAGGGCATGTTATTGTGAGTTATCTTGTTGCGTCATCTTTCCTTTTCGGTGGAATTGTGGTTTATCAGCTGGGAAATCTTTTGGGATTGTTCATACTTTTTATGCTTGCATTCTTTGCAAACATGTCAAGGGAAATCATAAAAACGATAGAGGACATGAGGGCAGACAGGTTTGGAAAGGTGAAGTCAATTCCAATTGTCTATGGTGAGAAGACTGCGAGAAAAGTAGCATCGGTATTGCTTGCCATTGCAGTTATTCTGGCGCCGTTGCCATACCTTTTAAAAGTTTTGGATGAAGTTTATCTTCTTGTTGTGTCAATAGGAGTGGTTCTGTTCATATTTTCAATAATATGGAATGAGAGGGAAACCCCTCCAGACAGAATACATAGATTAATGAAATATGGCATGTTGATATCTCTCTTGGCTTTTCTTTTAGGAGCTATATTTTAGTCTCAGAATAAAATATTTATATCTCTCAGTATAAGTGATTAATATGTGGCTGACAAAGATAACACAGTTCATAAAAGACAATAATGTAAAATCTTTTGCTTATCATACATGGCGGGATTTGGAAAATGAAAAAGAGGAAAAGGTTGGTGAAATCAGGGTTCTTGTTCTTGATGACGGAATAGCCCGCGTGGAATATCACTGCCCCAAGTGCGGTAAGGAATTTTATGAGGAAAAGCCATGGAAGCGCCCTTTCTCTGTGAAGTGCCAGAACTGCGGACAATTGATAAGGGTTCCAAAACTAAAAGACCAGATAAAAAAGAAAACTAAATAAATCTCCCACGGATTTCTGTGTTATTGGTCATAGAACCAAATAAAAGTGCAGAATCAGACTCTACAATTATTTCTTTTTCTCCTTTGGTGAATTTTCCAAAACTTTTTTCTATTTCATATATTTTTCTGCGTGGAATTTTAATTTTTGACTTTTCTAAATCAACATATATATCTTCAGACACATCTTCTGCTCTTCTAATTTCTCTTAAAAAATCTGTCAATTCACATGGAGCTATTTCAGTTGCAAAATATTTTTTGCGCCTTGAGAAGAACATATTTATATCTACATCTGGAGGTTCTCCATTTATTATTTCAAGTAATGATGCTTCGATCATTACTCCTATTCCATCTGGTTTAAATTCTTTATATTTTCTTTCCTTCAGAGAATCAACTACTCTTGGTTTAAATGGAGGGTTTTTATCTATGGGATGTGGAGAATATGCCAGCGGTTTAACATTAACATCTATTGGTATGTCAAGTGCGTGCCCCAAGATAATGGCGCCTTCGTTACATATTTCATAATCATTTCCGTCATAAGTTATTTTACTTTTTATTTTTCCACCTATTTTGTCATCTTTGTTCTCCATTACTATAGTTGGCTTTTCGTCCAACATATAAAACGTTCCATATGCAATATTCATTAAAGAATTCATGAAAGGTTTCTTTAGGCAAGGTGCATCAGTTGAATAATTTAAAATGTTGCCTTCACCCTCTAACACAGCTTCCGATAGGCCATTTACTTCATTAAATGCATAATTTCCCATCTTCATATTACCATTTTTTAGAAGTGAAACTATTTATACTTTCCCTGTTGAAGAGAATAATTTAAATAAAACAACCTCCATTTTTATCTATTGTAAAATGCCTCTGTAGCTCAGTGGTAGAGCGCGTGCTTGGTATGAAAACAAAAAGCACGAGGTCGTGGGTTCAAACGTACCCTTTCTTTGCCAAAGAAAGGCTGACGGTCACCCAAAGAAAAGCATGTTGACCTTCGGCAAAAATTAGAGAGGTGCTAAGCTTCCCACCAGAGGCTCCAATTTCATTGAAATAAGTATTAAATTTTCATTTTCTTTTTTATTATTCTTATCATCTTTTGGACATCTTTGATATCTATCCCTGTTATTATTGATATTTCCCTTGGTTTCAGGTTGCCCTCCAAAAGTTCAGCAACTTCATTTTCTTCTTTGGTTAATCCAAATGGTCTCCCTTTAAATTCCTTTGCTTCTTTCAATTTTCTTTTTCTCTTTTCTTCTTCATATTTTTTAAACTCTTCCCTAGTAATGCTTCTTAAATTTTTTCTTAGAAAAGCATCGGTCTTTTCAACATCTTCTTTAAGCGGTTTCATTTTCTTTTTAATCTCTGATTCCATGTCTTTTCTTAGTTCTCTCATAATTTTTTCAACATCTACTTTTGGCGGTTTTATCTCTTCTTTTAATTCTTTTTTCAAGTCCTCTTTTATTTTTTTCAGAACAGTTTTTGGTATCGGTTGTTTTTTGCTTTTGTTTTCAATTTTCTCCAATGTGTCGTCTATATCTTTTTTTATTTGATCGATTTTTTTATTTTGTCTTGAAATATTTCCCTTAACACTTGAAACAGAATCCTCAATTTTCTTCATCTCCTCGGTCAGGTCTGAAATGTTCTTCCTTGAAGCATTTATTAAAACCTCTAACAGGTTCTGTTTTTTGAGCATATAATCTCTTATGTTTTTTAAATCATCGCAGATGGATTTTAAGTTACTCATCTTTACTATGAATCCAGAGGGGTAGTGAATCTTTGTCATGTCATCTTCTATCCCTACACTTTTTTCATCTGCCATAAAACCACAATTAGAATTAGAGGTTATGATTTAAAAAAGTTTCTTTTTAGAGGCAAATATCCACAATAAATACCGATTTATAGGGATGGAAACTTTACCAGAAGAGAGTATGGGGAAGAATATCTGCTTTATCCTTAAATTTTTGTTAGGAATGTGATGATATCCCCAATTTTTACTACCCCCAAAACCAATATAATTATGATTAGCGACACTAGGATAACTGGCATAAAGGGATACTTGTTTTTCTTGAAGAAATTTACTGGATAAAGGACAAGCTTATTTACCAGGAGAAGTATGACATAAAAAAGCAGGATGTAAGGCGTATCCAGGATAGAGCAAACTGCTGAGATTGCCACCACGTCGGCTCTTGCAAGCGAGAACACTTTGCCGACGCCTCTCCAGGAAAGAATTCCCAAAACCAATATGATAATCCACTTTAACCAGGAAATCCCATGATAAAAGTCATAGAATAACATTACGCCTGTAACTCCAAGCCATAATATGAACAATTCCCTATCTATATTCATTTTTCTAAGGTCGCTAAATGATGCTATGAGGAGGGTGAAAAACATGAACCCCAGCCCATATAATAATTTAAGTGGCGTTCCCGATGAAAAAAATTCAAAAAGCATATTAATATTAAATAGATAATACTTTAAAATATTATTGCGATGGGCCCGTGGTGTAGCTAAGCCTTATCACTGAAGGCTCTGCGATGGTCTAGCATCGGGGCTTTGGGTGTACCGCCTAACGGGTGCGGACAGAAATAGCCTCAGACCCGAGTTCAAATCTCGGCGGGCCCACCAAAACCAAAAAGCTTTTATATAATGACTACTCAAAAAAAATATGGAGTTTGTAAAAGATTTCAAATTGGGTACAAAGATTTTTCTTAAGACCTGGCCTTTTATTCTTTTGAGAATTGTTCTTGGTTTTGTTTTTGCTGTTATTGTTATAGCATACTTTGGATTCTGGCTGTGGATAATATCCAAGTTCATACTGGGCTCAACAATTCTGGGTTCACTTACATTCTTAGTTGCTCTGATAGTTTTTCTTATAGCATTCAGCATATTCATCAAGATATACCAGCTGTTCGTGAGATATGTAATGTACATGTTCAAGGCCGCCCACATCTCTGTTGTTACAGAGATATTCAAGACAGGCAATGTTCCAAAGGGGCAGATTGGGTTTGGCTTGAACAAGGTTAAAAAACACTTTTTGTCTTCGTCTGGATTGTTTGCAGTGGACATGGTAATAGAGGCAATCCTTCGGGAGTTCAACAGGTTTGCGACGAGAATCGAATCCGCTATCCCAATTCCACAGCTGAGGACTCTCATACAAATAGTGGTAACAATAATAAAGACAGCTGTGTCCTATCTGGATGAAGCAATACTTTCTTACATATTCCTCAAGGAAGATAAAAATACATGGAAGTCTGCAAGGGATGGTATTGTTCTTTATGCAAAGAACTGGAAAGAGCTTCTGGCAGTCAGTGGAGGATTGGTCATAGCACTTTATGTTTTAACCTTTGTTTTGTTCAATATAATATTTGGTGTGGGAATACCGTTTCAGTCATTCTTTGCAGGGTTTGGAACATTTATGGTCTGGGCAGTTATGCTCGGCATAATTGCAATAATTTACATGGGTCTTCTGCAACCATATGTCCAGACAATAATAATAACTACTTTTTTAAATGAGATGAAAGATGACACACCTGACAGCAAGACAATGGACTGGCTCATGAGCCTTTCAGGAAAGTTCAGGGAGCTTGTTTCAAAGGCAGGCGAGAGGATAACAGGAGCCGGCTCAAAGGGAACAGCGTCTCCCTCACCAGTAGCTGCAGTTCCCGCAGAAGCAAAACAGACCACTCCGCCAGAGGCAAGGCCAACCTGTGCTATATGTGGCGAACCGCTCATAGAGGGAAAGTACTGGACCTGTTCCAAATGTGGCAGAAAGGTTTGCATAAACCATGCACGCACTTACAAGGGAAAGGTTTACTGCACTGAATGCTTAAAGGAAATGGGTCTGGGTTAAGGGGGTGAAAAAAATTAGCATAATGGATACAATAGGAAAGGCTGCCAAAAGTGTTGAAAGTTCTGTTTCAAAAGCATGGAAAGCAGGGGCAAAGGATGAGGTAATTGCAGGGGAGCTGCAAAAAATAATGACAGAGCACAACTGGACTCTAATAGGAAGCAGGTCTTCTTCAGATTATCACTACTACAAATATTCTCCACCAGCGCCACCAGCCAAGGACCAGGTAAAAACAGCAGAGATTTCTGTGGCAAGAAGGGCAAATACTATAGGCGTTTATGGGATACCACTTGCAAAAACAGGTCCAAACACGGTTTACATAAAAATAACTGAAATATTGAACATGGGATTCTTTGATTCTTTGTTAGGCAAGAACAGAAGAAGTTTTAATTTCTCCATAGATTCAGACCAGTATGTCAGTGATGATATGCTCATAGGTGCGGGCTTGAGAGGGCAGTTGGAAACGTTTTTGAAAAGCGCTGGGCTAATTTAAAACCTTTTCAGGTACGCATAGATTCCTTTTTCTCCTTTTAAGAATTCAATCACTTCCAGTTTTTCTCTTCTCAAGACGTTTTCTACTATCTCCTTTAAGTCGTCATCTCTTCTCTCTTTTTCAGAAAGAAACATAAGCATTTTGCCTTTTGAGCTCAACAACGGGATAAATCTTTCTATAGTCTGCAACGATTTCATAATGTCAATTTCCATTTCGTTTATTATCACGTCAAATTTATGGTTAAAAAATACTTTTGGGTCTATTTTTGAAACGTTACACTTTTTCACGTCTATTCCTTTCAAGAAGTCCAAGTCTCTTATTGCCAATACTGTGACCAGTGCTTCCATGCTCTTTGCAAACAACGGAAAACCCCCATCAGGGCTTTCTATGTCCAGGACCATGTCACCTTTTTGTATGAGGTTTATTGAATCCTGGATTTCCTTCATTTTCCAGAAAGAACCGGGAACATCAAGGAATCTTTTGTCTACTATTTCTACGTCATCGTCTTTTCCTATTGGCAGTTCCGGATAGGTCACTACGCAGTTGTTTACCTTGACAAGCTCATTGCTTATAAGATACTTTGCGGTTTCCCTTGATTTCACGCCATTTTTCAAAAGATATTGATATAAATGCATAATAATCCTATATTTTTTTATTATTAAAAGTTGGTCTTTTAAGGCAAATATTTAAATAGTTTTTAAGGCATAATATATATAACTATTGGGAAGTGGCAAATATGATGCCATTTATTAGTGGGGATAAAATCCCAAAGGGTGAAATTCCCTTATTCAATTCTGAAATTTCTCCTAGAGCAGATTCTACAAAATTATCAGTTAGGAGAAGCCTAGAATATCCACAGTTTGGAGAGTGGGGTGTTTTCTCTGGCTTTGGTCCAGGTTACAGGGAATTACTTTTTTCACAACAGGGCTACCTAGCACCAATCGGACCAGAAATATCAAATATCAAGGCAGATGTTTTTTTCAATTCTTCTTATTTGGATCGCTTGCCCGATTTAATAAGGGATGATGTCTCTGAGCGTTACAATAAACTTAAGGAGAAAGTAAATGGAATAGTCAAAAGGTTGGAAGTCGAGAGCGACGAGAACACAATAGAGGAAATGAAACAGAATTTAGAAGAATATAGAGAAAAAATGAACAACATAGAGAATACTGCAAAATCTTATCTTGACTCAGGAATTGCTTACCTGGGTGAAGAAATAGGCAAAATAGAAGCTGATGTTGATCAGAAACTGGTTTCCTCTTTTTTAAGTGGTTTTAAAGTGAAGTTAGACCCGGAAATTGCTTCGGATGCAGCCAGAAATTATAGGACAACTAACGAATACAAAAGGCTCTTCAAAAAAAGTGTCGAAGAATCTATAGAAAAAAACGAATTTGTGCAGTCATCTCTGAGAAATTACGAAAAATATGGTTTTGACCTCGATGATGTAGCTCTTTACAATGTTGTGGCATATGAAAAAATGTTAACAGGAGATTCATGTAGCGAGAAAGATATACTTGAGGAAGTTTATGAGGCCAAAGGGTTTAAAAATCCTGGAAAAATTGCAGAGCAGATATTGACAACAGGAGCAATAATTGGTCAGACTGGAGAAACGGTTTCTGGGGAGTTTCCACCGGTGATTATAAAGAAAAGAAAGATTAAAGAAAAGAAATGGAGCAGAGGAAAGAAAATTGCTCTTGCAGTTGGTTCGGTGGCAGCATTTTTTGGGGCAACTGTTTTTGGAGCCGGTGTTGTGGCGGGAGAGCCAATTCACTTTTTCAAAAGCCCGGGTGATTTACCCGGGTTCATAAAAAATCCAAAAAATCCTGATGGAGATCCATTTCCAAGCTCCATTGAAAGGGAACAGGGGTTGGATGTATGGAAATATAATCCCATTCAAGATATAGATAAAGATAGAGATGGACTTCTAAATGGAGCAGACGTGACTTTATCTGGAGGTGGTTCACTTTCCAGTGCATTAATCAATCTGGGAATTGCTTACGAAACACATTCCAGTGAACTTACTTTTCTTGGGGAAAAGAATTTCAGCACAAATCCAGAGAAATATGATACAAGCGGTGATGGCTTATCAGATGGAAAGGCAGTTCAACTTGGTTTAAATCCTCTTGAGAAACATCCATTAGTGTCGTACGGTTTAAAAAAAGGATTAGATGACCAAGTTTTAAAGCTGTTGGGAGGCGTGGAAAAAAGTGGACAAACTCAGGATTTTGTTGATTATATTTCTTCATTAGATAACAAGAGTGCAAAGCATATCACACAAACTTTTCTTTCGGATAAAAATCTTAATGAAACTGAGTCAAATCAAATAAAATTTTTAAGTTCTCTCGGGGTAATTCTCCCAAGAGATAGTCTGATAAATTTTGATTTGGATTGGGACAAAATATTAAACTATGAAGAGAAATTCACTTATGGAACAGATTTTTCAAACCCAGATACAGACGACGACAATCTCAATGATTATGAAGAAATTAATAATCACCATACAGATCCCCTGAATCCAGATACAGATAATGATGGCCTCAGCGATGGTGATGAAGTCAGTATTCACCATACAGATCCCCTGAATCCAGATACAGATAATGATGGTTATAAAGATCCTGATGAAATTCATGAAGGTTCAGATCCATTGAATTCTAAATCAACTCCACTAAATAAGGATGCCAATGAATTTCTTGACGCTTGGGAATTGAAATATTTCGGGCATCTGGGAGTAAATCCCAATGGGAACCCAGATAATGATGGTTTAACAAACTTAAGGGAGTATCAAATCGGAACGGATCCAACTAACAATGATACAGATAACGACGGTATGCCAGACGGCTGGGAGGACAAATATGGTTTAAGCCCTTTGGTGAAAGACAGCGTGAATGATAAAGACGATGATGGTTTAACCAATATCAAAGAATATAAAATTGGAACAAATCCAACAAAGAAAGACACGGAAGATGACGGTATGCCAGACGGCTGGGAGAATGAAAATGGGTTAAATCCATCTGTGAACGATAGTTATTTGGATAGAGACGGTGACTGGCTGACAAATCTCCAAGAATTTTTAAATAACACCAACCCAAATAAAAAAGACACAGATTCTGACGGTTTTGGCGACTGGGATGAAGTGGTAATATACAAATCAAACCCCCTCCAAAAAAACTGGGCAGGCTATTTCGTCTCTGATGATGTTTATCCATTAATCAAAAACTCCTTGGAGAATTATACGAAAGCAATCAAGAAATACTATGGAATTGATACCAAAACATTCAGAGGCAACTGGACGGATCCACTTGAATTGAGGCAGGCAATAATTCAAAACAATACTCAGGGAATGATTGGTGCCAGCCTGGTTGGAAACATACCAACGGCTGTGTTAAATGTGACTGCAATGACTGCAATGGTTGGATATAAAGCTGCTTCGGACCTTGTTTACATGGATAAAGATTTTCAGTGGGTTGATGAAAATCACAATGGATATTTTGATATAAACGTTTACGACTGGGATGATGACAAGGGTGGTAATCCTGATGGTGACAATTATATTAGTGAGATAAAAGGAGAAGTAAAAGTGCATGAACGCTTTTTGGATATAGCAATTGGAAGAATAAAAACCCCTTACACTGATTTAAACCAGAGAGTTGATGCATTAAATCAATATTTTGAAAAAACTAAAAGATATGTTGATGGTAACTTAACAGCTGAGAACAAAGCTATAGTATTCATAGATGAATGTGCCATGGGAGCATACGGGGACCATTACAACAAGTCTTATCCTATCGTGGAATACATGGATGCTCCAGTTCTTGAAAAATATAGGAACGATAGCATTAATCCTGACGGTCCAATAAGCAACGCAACAAATTATAAAAAAGCGTTGAAAGAAAGTGTTGAATTTCTTTCTTTGGCTTGTCATGGTAATCCAAGAGCAGTGGGATTCTTTTCCACACTGAGTTCAAATCTTAGTAACCTCCAAGGTGTTATTAATTGGCAGGACATTAAAAATATCGAAACTAAGCCACTATTTGTAAGAATCGAATCTTGTAATGTTGGAAACTTTTATGAGTATGATAACATAGCACTTTACTACCCTTTTAGTAAGGGAAATACTTTAGTTTGTATGGCTCCAAGTTTATCAGCATTCTCACACAGCATTCCTACGATGGAAGATACTTTAAATAAAGGCAAGCCAATTGGCCTCACTTTCCTCGAGGGCCATGAGCATGCATTTGATGCGAATGACCCGGATAGGTTTTCCCATTTGTATTATAGGCCAGTATCTTTCTCCTTCGGTGATGTCCTTATAGGTGATTGGATTCTAAAAACTTGAAATAATTTATATTAAAAAATTCAAAATTATTATATGCCTGACCTTGAAGAATGGATAAAAAATCAATTGGATTCCGGTTATTCTCAGGAGCAGATTTTTCAATCTCTTTTGAAAGCTGGGTATTCAAAGGACGACGCTAATTCAGCGATTCAAAAAGTTTTAAATTCAAGGAAAATAAAAAATAAAACGATGTCTAAACAATATAAAAAATTAATAATTGTTGCTGTCTTTCTTTTGATAATTTTAGTTGCAATTACATATTATTTTGGTTCGGCAAGACCAACAGAGTTCACATCAACCACGGACATTTCTGAAGAAACCACAACGACAATTCAACAATCTTCTTCCCAGATAACGGTTTCCCGAGAGGTGGATAAAGAAGTAAATCCTGGTGGTAGATTGGGCGTTTTGTTGAAAGCGTCTTTCTCAGAGCCTTCAGATTTGGAACTTTACGAAAAACTTCCAGAAGGATTTGAAATAATGAATGATATAAGCAGCATGTCTTCACAAAAGCTTGATAACAATGTATATTTATTTGAAATATCAAGAAATGAAAACACATATGGTATTGCAATAACTTATTTTGTTAAAGTCCCATCTGATGCAAAGGGTGAATATCAGATAGAGGGTTGGTATGAAGTTAATAATCAAAAAATAAATACAGAGCCATCTAAATTTAAAATATTATGAGGTGATTTAAAAAATGAAAAAAATTAAAAAACCCAAATCAACAAAAAGAGAAAAAATATTCTTTTTGATAACTCTGATTTCAGTAATAGTAGCAGTAGGAGCAATAGTCCATGCACAGACAGGACAGAGCCATCCTGCAATTGAAATAACATATTCCAACATACCATGTAGTAATATCTGTAATGATGACGATACAGATGGAGATACGAGTTCATCCAATGAATTGCAAACACTATCGAGTGTTTTAAATAAAGGAAACACGGCTAGTAAAGATATTGATATGAATAGATACAGTATTAGTAATCAAGACTGGCTCAATTTTGACGACAACGATGGCGACGGTACACATTGGTCTTTAAGTGAAAGAGCAAGTACTCTTTATGGATTTCCAAAAGGCAGTCTTGTATTGGAGTATAGCTGGGGCAATGGTTGTTACATAGACGATACTAATAGGGCGATGCACTGTACAGGTGGCTTTGATGCAAAGGGTGCAGGAATAACAAACCCAGGAAAATTACTTCAGAATATGGATTGTAAATTCGTAAATAGTAATAATGGCGGAAGTAGCAAGTCTCATACGGCATTGTGTCCAGATGGATATTATGTCATGTGGGCAGGGTGTAATGCGGAAAAAAGCATAGATAAGAGTACATGTCATGCTGCTGATGGAACCACTGGATTATGTGATGGCTGGTATTGCTATACAGGCGAAACAAATAATCTTATATCAATTCAAATGCAATGTTGCAGATAAATATTAAGGCGATAAAAATGGGAAAACCCAAGACAACAAAAAGAGAAAAGATATTTTTTATTGTAACTTTAATTTCAGTAATAGTAGCAATAGGAGCAATAGTTCATGCACAAACAGCAACTCAAGGGCACCCTATCTCAGAAATAGATTTTACCACTGGAAGTGCAAATGGTAATCTTAATATGAATGAAAAAAATATATATAATGTAAATCAAGGAGAAATATCTTTTTTGTATATAAAAGATCCTAATGCACAAATTTATCAGGATTCCAGTAATAAAGAAATGATATTTTACAGTAATAAGGCGGGTATACATACTTTATCAGATCTTGCCCATAGAATTAGTTGTTCTACAGTAGCAGAAACTGCTACAACTTCAGGATGTGATGCTGATGCATCAGTAACTTGTAGCTCAGGAACTCTCCTAGGAGGTGGATGTGAAGCTTGGAATTTTGTTTATCCTGATGGTACAAAAGGTTGGAATATGTGTCCTTATCCAGGTAAAATAACAAAAAGCTATCCTTCTGGAAATACTTGGAATTGCCAAGCAAGCAATAGTGATATTGGAACTACTATTTATTTAAAAGCATATGCGATTTGTTGTAGCTAAAATTAATGAGGCGATAAAAATTAAAAAATCCAAAACAACAAAAGACTATGTAGAAATACAAATGTGTAATATGTGTACATTTTCAAGTGGAGATTTTGATATAACGGTAATTGGTATTCATCATTAAAAAAGACGTGTCCAAATATGAAAAAAAGGTGGAAATACTCAGTGATTTTTTTAGTTTTCACAGTTGTTGGTATAATCTCTGTGCAATTTGTTCTCGCCAATACCGATGTGAGTTGTCATCTCTATCAAGGGAATTTATGTGATAGTGGAAATGAAACAATCAGGCTCTTTAAAACTACAGATTCTCATGTTTATCGGCAAGACAATGACCACACTGGAGATTATATTCTCTGTTGCGATAAAGTAAGTGGATACATAACTACCACGGACTGCAACTCTGGTGATTATAAGGCATTTTCCATTTATGGTCCCACAAAGGTTGGGGGCTCACATGTTGGCAATGTCAATATGTATAACAACTATCTTTGTTTAAAGCCAGACAGCGGCTATGGATTAAGTTGTACTCAAGTACAATCTTCTGATTGTGGAACAAATGGCGGTAAAGTTATAGGCATTTACGACCCAGATAAGACAGGTGGTTCCCATGTTGAGGGTCCGGGAGGAACAGATTATTCATATTCTATATGTTGTCAAGTTTATCCACGTACAACTCCACCGCAAACTCCATCTACTCCTTCAGGTCCATCTTCTGGTTATTTAGATGTTTCTTACGACTTTTCAACTTCCACGACAGATCCGGATGGAGACCAGATAAGATATGGTTGGGACTGGAATGGTGATGGAATAGTAGATGAGTGGACCGGATATTATAATTCTGGAGCAACTGTGGCAACATCCCATAGTTGGATCTCTACAGGAACTTACAATATAAAAGTTATTGCAGAAGATTCAAATGGGGCACAAAGTGGGTGGAGTAACCCACATTCAATAACCATTCAAATACCTCCAGGTGCGAGGAGAGTTTTTGTTATAAATAATCGGTTTAATGGGAATTTAGGAGGATTATCTGGGGCAGACCAAAAATGCCAGGATGCAGCCAGTGCAGTGGGGCTCTCCAATCCGTCAAACTTCAGAGCGTGGTTATCTACATCTTCTATTGATGCCAAAGACCATATAGATTGTTCCAGTTGTACTGGTAGTAATTGTATGTTTATAAAATTAAATGGTGAAAAAATAGCTGACGATTGCTCCGATTTATTGGATGGATCTTTAGATAGTCCTATAAATATTGATGAAAATGGAAATACACTTTCAAGAGAGACATGGACAGGAACAGATCCAGATGGAACTGCTGCTCCTTACACCTGTAACGATTGGATAGATAACACGAACTCTTATAACGGCCAGAATGGATTGAGCTCTCGTATAAATTCTGCTTGGACAAACACTGAAGCTTTGTATTGTAATGAATTAACTTCCTTATATTGTTTTGAAGTATTAGGTAATCCTCCAAATCAGCCAAATAATCCCTCTCCCCCAGACGGGGCAACAACTCAGCCAACTACTGTAACACTCAGTGTGCATGTCTCAGATCCCGATGGAGATTCGATGGACGTGAGCTTTTACAAATCGGATGGAACTTTAATAGGAACAGATACAAATGTTGCAAGTGGAGGTACGGCATCAGTAACTTGGTCTGGACTTTCTCAAGGGACAACTTACTTTTGGTATGCTGTTGCCACAGATTCTGGGGGTTTAAGCAGTACTTCAAATACTTGGGACTTTACTACAGTTTATCCTTGTGGCCCAGATAATCAAGGAGTAGAAATGTATGGTTCCTGCTGGTATTTGGGTCAGGACGCACAAAGTTGTAATCAGGTTTGTTCGGCACACAATGGAAAATGTGTTCAGCCAGACTGGGCACAGGTTCCTAATGATGCTACAGCATGCGATCTTCATAGAGCATTTGATCTTATATGTGACAGTTGCTTAATGCAAAATTTAGATTCTGTTCCCTCTTACGTATATAATAGTAATTTATGCTTATATAAAAATCAAGATACGCCGTATGATTGTTCTTCTTATCCATCTTATATAAAAAGGCTTTGTGCCTGCGAGCCAAATAATCCACCAACCATTTCTTTAGTTACAGATTCGCCCGATCCGGTTGATTCTGGTAATAGTATAACATTTAGTGTCACATGGAGCGATAGTGACGGTAACGGGCAGAAGCTTTTGATTTGCAAAACCAATAGCTTGTCGGGAACATCTTGCTCTGGCGGGCAATGGTGCAGTGCAACTATATCTGGAAGTGGGGAAACAGATTCCTGCTCATACACAACAAGCGATAGCGATGTTGGTTCCAATGACTATTATGCTTTTGTATGCGATTCCCTAGGTGCTTGCTCTTCAGGAACTCATGGGTCCTTTACTGTTAAATTACCTTCGTGTGGTCCAGATAATCAAGGAAAATTGAAGGCGGGTACATGCTGGTATTTGGGTGAATTAGGTCAAAGTTGTTATCAAGTTTGTAGTGCTCATAATGGTGAATGTATCCAACCAGACTTCAGCAACTATGAAGAAGACTGTAGTCTTTTTGATGCATTTGGATTAACGTGTGAAAGTGTCATGGGATTACCTAAATGTTATATTGATACTGGAACAGAAAATCCATTTTATATGGATT
>Ga0190359_1000213_pt1 | contig 39433 bp, 64 predicted proteins | sample 48721823_MG_FD_161269 | JGI IMG/M metagenome (GOLD analysis project Ga0190359, IMG submission 161269) | Hydrothermal vent microbial mat bacterial communities from Southern Trench, Guaymas Basin, Mexico - 4872-18-2-3_MG | ecosystem: Environmental > Aquatic > Marine > Hydrothermal vents >...
AACAAGCATTTATTACAACTTTCATTTCATATCACCTAATAAGTATATAGTATAACTTATATATAAATTTTTCTATTTTTCATCAAGTTTTATTTCTTTTGAAAATTCATGGTATGGTTTGATTGCTTCAATACCTCTAACAACATCATTAACAAACTGTTCTTCTAAATCTGCTGTTAACCTTGATTTTACAAATTCAAGTAAACCAACCCTTGCATGTAATAGTTCATGAATTAAAACATTGTATTGTTTTTCTTCTGGTAACTCAAAAAAATCTTCTGATAATTGTAATACCAATTCTTTTTCAAACCAATTAAAATCCATTTTAGCTATTGTGCCATCTGAAGTAAATTTGTTTGAATTTATAAAAATTTTATAATCAGCTAACCCAAATTTGTCTTTAAATGAATTCATTATTTCTCCAATCCATTTCATTTTCTTTTTAGTTAATTTGTTTAACATTTTTTTCACCTTTCATAAATGCTATTGCTGGTAAAAACAAACAACCATTCAATAGCATCTTTACTTATTTTAGGATTTAATTGATATTTTGTTGCTTTAGTTTTTACATAATGTTTACTCTTAATGTTGTCTTCATATGGAACAAGTATTTCTAAATCTCTCAATTTTTTCACAGCTTTATATACTGATAAGTATGTTCTTGAAGTCAAATTTTGTAATTCTGGTAAAGTTATGTATTGTTTCTGTTGATAATGTATTTGTTTTATAATTTCACTTAAAATATGGTTATATACATTCATTTTTTATCACCTTTATATATTATCAAAAATAACATAATCATCTGGAACCTCATAATCTGGGACAATTTCATACTTTATATTTAAACTTTTTAAATAAAATATGATAAAATTTACTTCATTAATTGAAGTTATGTCTTCACCAATATCAGCAAGCATTAACAACCATTTAATATCTGCTAAAGTAAAATCATTTAAATCCTTATACATAATCTCTGGTATAGATGTGTCTGAAAATTTTTGTAATTTATCATACATTTCTTCAACAAATTCAATATCCATATTATTTCTTCCAATGTAAAAAGCAATTTTAAATTTTGGTACTGTTGCATAATAGTTTGTTCCCATGTTTTTCACCTTTATATCAAGTTTAATGATTTAACTTTATTTAAATACTTTTTATGTCTATCATAAATTAAGTCAAGTATTTCATAAAATTCTTCTTTACTTTCAGCATATGAATAAACTGTTTTTGCTATCTTTGTAAACACATCCAACCATCTTGGAGTTTTTTCTTCTGGAGATGCTTCAAAAGTGTATTTGCTTAAATCATATGGAACAGTTATAAACCTCAAGTTTTCTCTCAACCAAAAAAATTTCTTAATCCATTTAATATATTCATTTCTATACTGGTTTACTAATTTCTTTATGTCTTTGTTAAAATTTATAAACTGATGGTTTGTTTCTATTTGACCTTCAAGTTCTACTGGAAATATTCTGTAAAAAATTGCATCACTAAACATTTCTTCAAAAGTTAATTTACCTTTTTTGATATAATATTCTGGTATGTTATGAAAAATTGTGTAGCCATACCTACTAATATCAATTTTTGTTCTGGTTATATGACTACCTGTTGTATGATGTTCATAAACATCATTACCATCAGCAGTTTGATAAAAAAAGTCTTCCATTGTATGAAGTTTATCTCCTGTGAATCCTGCTATTTCATTAAAAATTGTATATTTGTCTTCAATCAATTGAAATAGTTTTGCTGGAGATACTTTTGATACTTTTCTACCAAAATTACAAATTTCCATTAAATTGTTTGCAATACCATCTTTACCAAATGCTTGCTTGGTTATTATTCTACACCAACTTTGTTGAGTAGCATTAGTTAACACTAACAGCTTTGCTATCAGTTTATCTTTTTCAGAAGTGTGCTTTAATGGAAACCAAGCATCAACAAATTCTTTTGTAGACATTGTATCCTCTGATGGCATTAAAATAGAAGTAATGTCTGTTACCAAATGATAAACTTTTCTTGCATAAACAATTTGCTTTGTTTTATTTATCTTAAAAGGCATTGCTTCTAAATATGCTGATGGAACAAAATATGTTAATTTTGAATTTTTATCAAACAGTTCAAACCCTTGATGAATGTAATCTGTTTTTTTACCATCTTCATTAACAACAACTTCTTTGATAACTTTTTCATCACTGCTAATCTGATAAGGTCTATAAATTCCTGTATATGTTGTTTCATGAAAATAATGTGCTACATCTTTTTGAAACATTTCTTCTTTCATTTCATACCACCTACATAACATAAAATAAAAATAATATATAAACTTTTTGGTTTTATTCCAAAACCAACACTTTTATTTTATCATCTTTTATTTCCATAATGTAGTTATCATTTCCTAAAATATACTTTATATCTTCTGGTTCTAAAACAGCCAAATTAATGATTGTTGGGTCTGTTGCAAATTTTATTTCTACATCATAGCCAAATCCATTCAAATTCATTTTTTATCACCTTAAAATAAAACTTCAGTATCAGGTTTTTTATATTCAGGATTTACAATAACTTCTTTTTCCTGTTTCTTTTTAATTCTCCTTTCACTACTCATATTTTTAAAATAAACTTTTTCATCAATTTCTTTACCATTAACAACTATGGCAACTTTTATATACTTTGGTAATAAATCAATCTTGAAACCGAATTTGCCAACTCTAACATATCCACCAAACTTTAATGCATCAAATAATTTAACATAATCTGCATAACTAATGTATTCGGTTTCAAGTTCAATCATTTCAATTCACCTTTTAAATAACTGACATAAAATAATCTAACTTTGATACAATTTCTTCTCCTAACACTTCCCTAACAGTTTTAACCTCACCATTAATTTTGATTTGAGCATCAACAGTTTTACCACTACTTTTTAACCATTGCAAAATCTTTTTTTGAGTTTCTGTTAATTGTAATGGTTCATTCCTTAAATCAATTTCTTCAATCTCAATTTGTTCGTTCTGTGCTGTTTGTTGTATTTCCTGTTTTGGTTTTTCAATCAATTTTTGTTGTGAAGCAGGTTCTACAAGATATTTTGTATATGTTCTTGAAGTTCCATTCATTAATTGCATTGTTTCTTCTGTTTTTGTAATTCTCACTAAACCAACAGGAACTTTCTTCCAAGCTTCTGCAAGTTTTGGTGACAAATTTACATAAACATTTTCACCATCATAATTTACCATTGTAGTTCTTGCAACAAACTTTGTTCCATCTGGTCTACTATATTCTTTTTCTATAATGTCTGGATACAACTTTTCAACAACTACACTTTGGTCTATTCCCAAATCATTAAACTTTATTTTCTTTATAACATTTCCTTTTGAGGTTTTTACCTCACGAATTTTTAATTTTATATCCATTTTATATCACCTTTCAAATATGGTAAAGTTTAACTAATATATAAACTTTTTGGTTTTAACCATATAAGCTAATTGCTTTCTGTAAATACATTTTTATTTCTTCAAATGCAGAATTTAAATCTTTGTCAACAATTTCTCTAATTTCTTCAACAGAATACTGCTTATCGTCAAACCTTTCAACTTCTATTTTCACAGCAGGTTTAATTTCACCTTTACTACCAACAGACACTTCAAACTTTACATTTGTTTTGGTATATTTTTCAATATCCATTTCAACCACCTTAAAATTCAGGTATTTCGTCTTCTTTTTTCTTTAGATATTCATCAATTGCTTCTTCTACTGCCATAACATTATCAATTGCAGTTTTCAAAACTTCTTCAAAAGGTTTGGCAGTGTCCACTGAAATGTTAATACACATTCCAAGAAAACTACCAAATCCACCAAAACGGTTATCTCGCTTTTTTGCGAGAAATTCCAATTGCTTTTCATTCAGGTTCAAACTCATTTCATATCACCCAATTAAGTATATGCATAAACTCATATATAAATGTTTCTATAATTTTTTATACAACTAAATTAATATACAAAAAAGTATACCAGTTTGGTATGGCTCATATATATAACTTTATATAACATGTTATATATAACCTTATATAACAAGTTATATACACCATATATAACATGCTGTCTGTATATATAAGGTATAAAGGATTAAAAGTTATACGTATAAAGGTTATAAGATATATATCTGTATGTTTTAGTTTATAAACTTTTCTGTAAAATTTTATAAAAAAGTTTATAAATCATAAATATCATAATAAACAGCATAAGTTAAAAAGGTGATTAGAAATGAACGATAAGTATGTGGATTTCATAATGAACCAAATTGAAAAGAGTTTGAAAGATATTCTGTTATCAAACTCAGATTATGAAAGAAAAAAACAGAAGAATTTGATACAAGAATATGTTGATGAATTGATAAACACATTAGAGGAAAGAAAATGAAGTTATCTCCAACAGCAATATTAACCTTTTTAAAATCACCTTATGATTGGTATAGGTATTACATACTTGGAGAACCTATGCCTGATTCAGAATATACTGTTGCTGGTTCAATTATCCATAAGTTTTTAGAAGAGTTTTTTTCATCACAACCTTTAAAAAATGAAACCATAAAAGAGTTTGCTACAAGAAGGTTTAAAGAGTTATGGTTTAAAATTGATTGGACAAGATTTAATGAACTTAAAGACAAACTGTCAAAAACAGAAATTAAAAAATGGCTGTATGGTTACATTAAATCTTGGGTTGATGAAACAGAAAGACTTGAACAGAAATATGGCACTCAAAAATCATTTAATATAAATTGCCCAACATTAAAGGAATACAAAATCTTTGATAAAGAACTTAACATTGGTGGTATTGTTGATGCAATTTTCACAGATGACAGATTTACTCCAAAATCAAAAACTTTAAATATGATTATTGTTGATTACAAAACATCATCAAAAACCAGAACTACTTTACCAAAAGAATATTTTGTTCAATTGCTTATTTATGCATACATTTTAAAAAAACAAGGTAACAAGGTTGATTATGTTTGCATTGATTACATCAAATACAATAGCAGATACTTTTTAGTAGTAACAGAAAATGTATACAAAATTATAGAAAAATTTATTAATGATGTTTCAAAAGAAATAAATGAGGTTGCTAAATATGATGTTGAAATGGTTAAAAATTACAAACCAAGAACCAGAATTGATGACTATCTATAAACAAAAAATTTTAAATTATATTAATTATCATGAATTGTATCAAACTACAAGATTATACAACAAGTGGGAACGTAAAAGAGGTTTAAAAGAAAATGCTATTTTACGAGAAATTTGCCCAGATGAAATTGTGATAGAGTTTGATTCAGATACTCAAGAAAGAGGTAGAAGACTTGCTAAAAAAACCATTACAAAACTGTTAGCTAACAGTTATAATTTTTTTGTTTTTGACCATGGTGGCAGAAGTCCTCATATTCATGTTTATGGTATATATGGTTTAGAAAAAGAGCATCCTGAAGTTATTAGACAGTATAAGAAAGAGTTTTTAAAAAAATATGCACCTTATCCTGAAACAGACCATTCATTAACAGGAATTCATTTAGTTGCTGTGGAATTCAAACCTCATTTTAAGCACAAAACAATTAAGCAACTACAGTTTGGAGCTGTTTTTGATAATACAATTTACAACAACATTGAATTAGAACTTTTACAAAAAGCAAAAGAAGTTGTCAATAAAAACAAAAATTATGTCATATATCCAACAAATACTAATGCTGATTGGTTGTTAGATTTTGTTATGGAATTTGATGAATATAAGCATATGATGGATTTGTGGGTATTTAAAAATTTAGCCATATTTATGGTTAATAAAAATATTCAGCCAGAACCGATTGTAGAAGAATTGACTAACAAACTTGGACGAAAAGTAAGATACCAATTGAAAGGTTGGTTGAAGTGGGCTCGTAGAGAACCACGCCATCTCAACCTTAAAGAAGTGAAGCGATTTTGTGAACTACATAACATTGATTACAGAGGTGTTAAAAATCGGTTTGGAAAAAATAATAAATGAGGAGATAAGTATGAAAAGGTATGAATTAATTGTTGTTACTGCAGATAAACATATGCCAATGCTGGATAAAAGAGCAGACAAAATAGTATACCAGTATATAAAAGACAATAAGGATATGGTCAAATATTATGTAGATTTGGGAGATTTTATTGACAACCCTAATATGAGTGTGTTTCCTTTAGACCCAGAATATCATTGGACAGCACAACAAGAAATAGATATGTATATTAAGAATTTAAAGAAATATTCACAATTGATACCAAATGCAGAATTTATTTTGATAAAAGGTAATCACGATTATGGTAGAATAGAGAATACAAAAAGAATGAATAGAGGAATAGCAAGTTTAAGAGCATTGAAATTAGAGAATTTGTTAAAAGAAGCAATGAATAAGTATAATGTGAACATTAAAAAACTTCACATTGAGGACAGGTATATTTTGAAAAAAGGAAAAATCAATCCAATAATATTCATTCATGGAGACCCAAGATTGGACCCTTATATTAAATCAGGAGTAACAGGATTAAGAAGAACAGCAGAAATGTATCCTTTAGAAGGAGACATAGTTATTGGTCATAAACATCAAATAGCAACATATCCAAGACTTTTAGGTGAAACATCAATTTATTCTGTTGGAGCATTGATGGATATTAGAAAAATTGCTAAACAATATATTTCATACCATGGTTATCAAAATGGATTTATGGTAATAGCAATTAATCCAAGAACAGGAGAATCTTATTTTCAGCAAATACCTATCATAGATGGAAGAGCAGTCATAAATGGAAAAATTTATAAAGGATAACATTTTTTATTATATTGGTGATATGAAATGGATGAAAAAATTTTGTATTTGGATATTGAAACTTGGACTCCAACAGGAAAACCAAATCCAGAAGTTGACCAATTAAGGTTTATTGGATTACGGTTTCCTAATGGAGATATTTCTATATACACACAGCATCAACTTGACATAGTTCAGAACATAATATCACATTACAATTACATAGCTGGTCATAATATTCTTGGATATGATATACCAATTTTGGAAAGATATGGATTAAAGTTTTTTACTAAAAATGGCAAAAGAATTATTTTTTTGGATACATACCAAATAATTGAGAAAAGAGCACAAACTATGATGGGTATTAAATTTCATTCTGGTCAAAAAAGTTTGGATTATTTAACAAAATTTTTCAATTTGGTTGATGAAGATACTCAAAAAGGTAAGTTTGATTATTCCAAATTAAAATCAACTGTGTTAGGAATAGAGGACAGAAAAGAACTTGTTGATTATCTTAAAAGAGATTTGATAGCAGGTTGGAAATTGTTAGAATATTTGTATGATATGTTTTATGGTTTTAAACAATTTATGTCACCAAAAGACCAACAAAATATGGCTTGGTTAATTGAACCTTCAGGTAAAACAGCTTATTTAATTTTGTGTTATCAAGCAGGATTACCGCCAATAATAGATTATAATCAAAAAATTGCTAACAAATCATATCAAGGTGGTTTTGTTTCATTACCTAAAAAATCATTTGTAAAAGGTAATATTTATTGTTTGGATTTTGCCTCATTGTATCCACATATGTTTATTGGTGGAAATCTTTATTCACCAGACCCTAATGGTTGGAAAGGAGAAAACGGTATTTATGGTAAAGGAGAAGACAAAATAATAGGTTCATATTCAAGAGAACAAGGTAAATTAGAAAAAGTTTTACATTCATTATACAAAACAAGAAAACAGTATAAAAAAGAAATTAAAAAATATAAACCAGATTCACCAGAATATAAAAGATTAAAACAATTAATTTTGGCTATAAAAATTGTTATTAATAGCGCTTATGGTATAACAGGAGCACCAATTTACAAATCAGTATACAATATTACTACTGCAAGAGATTGTACTGCTATGGCAAGAACATCAATAAAACACGCAAGAAAAGTTTTATCAGAATATGGTTATGATTGTTTATATACAGATACAGATTCTGTATATGTATTGGATGTATTTAATGATGAAAAAAAACTTAAAAAGGTAGTTAAAGAAATTGAACAAGAACAAAAGAAATCGTTTAATATACCAGTAGATACTCATGAGTTTGAAATAGAAAGTAAAATAAAAGCTATGTGGTTTTTCAAAAATGATGCTGGTCAGTTTAACAAAAAACATTATGCATATTTAACAGAAGATGACAAACTTGTTATAAAAGGATTACAAGTTATAAAAAGTAATTGTTCAAAATTATCTCAATTAGTGTTTGAAAAATACATAAAACCAGAATTTTATAAAATGAATGGAGAGATACAAATAAGGTTAGAACAATTACTTAACTGGTTAAAAACAGAAGCAGAAAACAATCCAAGGTTATTAGAAAGAAGATATAAGGTTTATAGACCTACAGCATATAAAGTAACCACATCACTTCAATTTCAAATAGCTATGAGATATGGAGCTGGGGAACATTTTTTAATACCAAATACTGCAATAGGTGTGGGTAAAGCTAAAAAATATGCTACATTAAATGAACTGCAAACTTTAGGTAATGGGTATATGAGATATGTTATTTTTGATTCATATGTTAAAGAACTCAGAGAATTTTTGATTTTTTCAGATAGGTTAAAGGTGAGGTAATCAAAATGGATAAAAATCTTGAAGATGTTGTTGAAATTGATGAAGATGATTTTTTAGAAGCAATATTACAATCAATGAAACAATATTTGAGCTATTATTACCAATTAGAAGATGTGTTGAATCAGTATAATTTTGATAAAGAAAGATATTTGTTAAAATATTATTATAACAAACAGACTGGTGAATATTTTTATACCAAACAGAAGAAACCTAAATTGGGTTTTCAAGTAGAAGGTGATAAGAAATGAAAATAAAATTTGGAATTTGTAATGATTGGAAAGGTTTAAAAACAAGTTTATTTATTATAGATTTATTTAAAATAAGTTTTAATAGGATGTTAGATTATTATAGAATAAGTGTTGCTTTATTTGGGTTTGAGTTTATGATTGAATTAATTTTTAATGAAGGTGATAAAAAATGAAAATAAAACAACATGATGATGTTGTGAAATATCTTGAAGATGTTGTTAAAAGAGAGTATGGAAAACTGATTAGAAATGATAAAGCAATTGTCAGAACTAAATGGGAATATGAAATACCTTTAGAATATGAGAATCATTTGTTTGGTGAATGTGATTTTATTTATATGGATTTTGAAGCAAGGAGCACTTATATTGTTGAAGTGAAGCATGATTATTCAAACAGAAATAAAGAGAAAGCCACTCACCAGTTAATCAAGGATATGTGGGCTACAAGTGAGTTTTATAGTTGGGCTTTCCAGAATGGTTATATGGCTTGGTATTATCCACAGTATAGTGGTAAAAAACTTATTACAGATGCTAATTTCAGAATAGCAAGTAAGTATTTAAAAGATTATTCACGACAAAGAATTAAGGAGTATGAAGAGTTTTTTAAAAAAATTTTGAAATTAAGGTGAAAGTATGATTAGAGTATTTGAAATGTTTGCAGGGTATGGTGGAGCAAGTTTTGGTTTAAAGAAAGCAGGAATACCTTTTAAAGTTATAGGTTATAGTGAAATAGATAAATTTGCAATAAAATGTTATGAACAAAATCATGGGAATATTAAAAATTTTGGTGATTGTAGAAAAATTAATCCAAATAAATTACCAGATTTTGATTTATTAACAGGTGGTTTTCCTTGTCAACCTTTTAGTGTTGCTGGAAAAGGTTTGGGAGAGTTGGATACAAGAGGAACCTTGTTTTATGATATTATTCGTATTGCAGAAGCAAAACAACCAAAATACATGTTATTAGAAAATGTGAAAGGTTTAACAACAAAAAGGCACAAACAAACATTTAAAAAAATATTAAGTGAATTGAATAGAATTGGTTATTTGGTTAAATGGGCTATCTTAAACAGTAAAGATTATGGTATTCCACAAAACAGAGAAAGAGTTTGGTTTGTGTGTTTTAGAAAAGATTTGAAAGATGAATTTGATACTTTTAAGTTTCCAGAAAAAGAAGAATTAAAATTATATTTGAAAGATATTTTAGAAGATGATGTTGATAAAAAATATTATTTAAGTGAGCAAGCAATAGAAAGAATACTTGTTAGGGGAAAAGGAAAAATAGATAAATTAATTGCAAAAACAGTTACAGCACAAAACAATTATAAAGGTGGAAAAAGAGCAAACATTGTTTTAATTAGAATAAAAAACAATAAAGAAAATTTAACATTAAGAACAAACAACATTTCATTTACATTAACAAGTACAGGTAGAAATTGTGGAAATAATATGGGAATTATTAAGATAAAGTATGGAACACATCAACAAGATTGTTTTTATGATTCAAATGGGATTATGGGAACAATTCTTGCAGGAACACATGGTAGTACACCTCATTTAACAAAAACTCTTTTACCTGATAGAAAAACTATTAGAAAACTTACTCCAAAAGAATGCTTTAGATTAATGGGATTTCTAAATGATGAAATTAATCTTGATGGGTTAAGTGATACGCAAAAATATAAATTGGCTGGCAATGGTTGGGACATAAATTTGGTTAGTAAAATATTCAAACAAATGTTTAAAAAGGTGATATGAAATGTTAATAGGTATCTCTGGAAAACAGAGGTCAGGTAAAGATACTGTTGCTGAATATTTAAATAAAAAATATGGGTTTATTAGAATTTCTTTTGCTAATCCTTTAAAAAGGTTGGCTATTGATTATTTTGGTTTAACTCCAAAAGATGTGTATGTCAGAAAACCAGATAGTGTTAGAAAGTTTTTACAAGAATTAGGTAGATTAGGTAGGTCTGTTGATAAGGATTTCTGGATTAAGAAAGCTTTATCTAATTATGACAAAAATGAGTTGTGGGTTGTTAGTGATGTTAGGTATAAAAATGAAGCCAAAGCTATTAAAAATCTTGAAGGGGTTTTGATAAGAATAGAAGCTGATAGAGATATAAGATTACAGAGAGGACCATTAGCTTATGAAAATGATTTAAGTGAAACTGATTTAGATGATTATTCTTTTGATTATGTAATCTACAACAACAGCACTTTTGAAAAACTTTATAAGCAAGTAGATAAAATAATGAACCAAATTCTATGAAATACTCTCTGATGCACAGAAACACTGTTTTTTCGCATTTTCTTTTTTAGGTAATGTTTAATACTTAAAAATATTTTTCTAACGAAATAGGGCTATTTCTGTGTACGAGAGGGCTAATTTTCTTTTGAAGAAATTTCATTAACTAAATAATAACCAAGATAACCTGCAATAAAACCTACATAAGCATTTTCTAAAATAGTTAATCCAATCAGAAAAAAGAAAAAAATTGAAAGTAAAATAAATACAGAATTTTTTATTTTCATATTCCTGTTTAAAGGCGTTTTATTTTTTATAAATACAAACCCCTATATAAAAAAGAAAAAAATTACAAATCTTTCATAGGGTCATATTTTTCTAAAGATTTTTTAATTGCTGTTAGTATACTATAAAATATACCAGATACAAATGCATACTCTGGTTCAAACTGTATATTTGGTAAAAAGTTGATTGCATAAGTTACTGCTGTAATTCCTAAAGTATACAAAAGTCCTCTAAAAAATTTCTTTATTACAATTTTTGGATTTTCTTTTATAACTTTACCCATTTGTATCACCTTCTTAAAAATTATGGGAAAAATGAATTGCTTTATTAACCTTGCTCAGTTGTTCTGGTAAAGTGTCAGTGAACGCTTTGTTACCATATTTCTTTTTTAAATAATTCCTAACCCTATTAAGTTTTTTGATAACTTTCTGTATCCACTGTTCAATCATAGTTCTCACCTTTTATTTTATACCAATAACAATAATATGTCTACAAGTATGAGTAAAATCGTGGGTTGATGAGCCTGACCCGCCACCACCATAAGCATCAATAGTTACTTCAATATCTATTCCATTACTTTTTTCAGCAGAAGTTAATTGATGAATGTGAGTATATATATAATTATATCTAAGTTTATTATATGCATCATAAGCAAACATCCAAAAAGTTTGTGTGTTTGTTAAATCATAAGCATATCCGCTTCCACCAATTTCTTGAAAGCCCAAAGTAAATCTGCCATATGCATTGTATCCAAAGGATGAACGAGTGATTAAATACTCTGGTAAGAAAATCAAAAAAAGTGATGTGTATTCCGACAAATCTTTGTTTATTGTAAATGATTCGGTTGCTGTTGCTAAAGCATTTCCTTCAGAATGTGCTGTCAATGATGTTGGTGTATAAATTTTTAAAATAGTATATTGCGAATCACTGACACTTAATGCCTGATTAACCCAATTATTTCCATCATAAACTAATGCGTCTCCACTTATAGGAGATGATAAACTAACATCACTTAGGTTTGAAACACTGGTATTATGTGGATTATTCATATTACTTCTATGAGCTGTGTTAGCTGAAACATCTGTATTGTTACTAACTTCTGTATCAAAATCACTTACTTGTGAAGCAGTTATACTAATTTCTTCTTGCGTATAATGAATTGAAGTGTCTCCTATATGATTATTAAAATCTGTAATGCTTACACTATTATCAGTTATTATAAAATTAGGATAAGTCCCATCAATAGTTATATTTGTTCCCCCTGTAAATGTTACTTCTTTATCATATTTGTTAGTTGTTCCTTCTGCTAAATTATCTGTAGTTTTATTATTAAAATTTGTATCAAAATCAGTAGTAAACTGATTATCCCAATCTGATATTTGTGAAGTTGTAATAGTTATTTCATTTTGTGTGAAATGAATTGTGGTGTCATTTCTGTGATTAGTATTTGCTGAAACATCAGAATTTAGACTAACTGCTGTATCAAAATTATTTCCATTTATGTTTAAATCAGTAGTTGAAATTGTTCCAGTTGTTGATAAGTTATTTGAACCTAAATCAATATCTTTTGTAGCTCCATTATATGGAACATATAAATTCATTAAAATTTCTGAATTAGCAGGTAAACTCCAATTTGCCCCAGTTGAACCTTGATAATAAATAACTACAGTTGGAGCATTACCTGTTCCAGATACTTGAGCTCTTAATTTGCCAATTATTCTGCTACCAGTAGATAGTTCATAATGAGTAGGTAAATATAAAGAAATTATTAAACCAGTTCTGCTCTCAATAACTTCAGAAGCAGTTGAAGTTGCAATAACAACTTCTGAATCATCAGATTTTCTTTCAACAAGTTCCCAATATAATTGCAAATCTTGAGTACCAGAAGTTTTTTCTGCTTCAACATATACAGTATAAGTTCCAGAAAGCAATTTGGTTGGTGTGTCTTCTAAAGGACTAATAAAACCAAGTACATAATCACCATCATTTAATCCAGATTTTGTAAAACTTGCTTCAGTACCATTAGGGTCAGTGATTGATGTTTCTTTATAATCTTCAACACCTGAATCAGTATCAGTCAAATAAAACCTTAATCCTAAAGATGAAGCAGAAATGTCTACATATTCTTTTGTAGCAACTTCATCAAAAGCAGTAGGTAAATTATTAACAGTTATTTGAGCAAAAGTTGGTTGTGAAGTTGTATCTAAATTTTGGTCTATAACATCTAATTGAGTTTTATTTGAATGGGTATGTCTTGCTGAAGTATTTGCACTAACATCACTATTTGATGATACTGCACTGTCAAAATCTGATATTTGTGATGAAGTTATGTTTATTTCATTTTGAGTATAATGAATAGATGTATCATTTATATGTGTATCTAATTCAACTTGTGTGGCAATATCCTGATTTACCCAAACAGAACCGTCATAAATTAATGCTTGTCCTGATGATGGTGAACTAATATTTGTATCTGTTAAATTGTTTAAACCTGTTAAATGAGGATTATCAGTATTATTCCTATGAGAAGTGTTAGCACTTACATCTGTATTAGTAGATACTGCTGAATCAAAATCTGAAATGGTTGATGCAGGTTGAGTTCCAATATGATTTGCTCTATCAAGATAATAACTTCCTGATTGACCATTTAATTTTTCAGAATCATCTACAATTCCATTTGAATTAATATCATAAACACTTGTAAGCATATCACCAGTTTTAGAAGCAGTTTTTGGTAACCATTTGTCTTGAGTAGCATCATAAACTAATAATTGACCATCTTGTAATCCTGTTAAATCTACATCAAGTAAATCACCCAATGCTTGTGGAGCACCAGTTAGTAATGAAAGATTAACATTTAATACTTCATTCTCAAATTGTACAGTATAGGTTGTATCTGTCATTTTACTTACCTTGTGTTATTTCATATTCAACTATAAAATTACCTTTCATTAATGTCTTGATTTTAGAGCCATAAACAAATTGAACATCATATTTATATGAACCAGATGGAATATTTGTATCATTAGAAGTTAATGGAATTACAATAACAGTAGTATCTGCTGGAATTGTAATTTCATTTGGTTCTCCTTGATTTAAAACAGTTTCGGAAGCATAATATGTTGAAGTTATATCTGTTGGAAGTTTTTTAATAATAGCATTTTCATCAGTATCTGTTGGACTTTTTTTAACAGTAAAATACCATTGCCAAGAGGTTCTATCTCCATTAATTTTAATCATAATTGATAAACTATCTTGTCTAATAATTCTAAAATCCTCATTTATATAAGAAACGATTGTCATTTTAATAACCATTAATATTTAATGATTTATAAATTTTTCTATAAAAATTTATACATAAATAATATTACCATCACTTAACATTTGTTGTTTTAAATAACTTTCACTGACCCAACCAGTTCCGTAATAACCCCACCATTTACCCCAAGAGTTTAATATTCTATATAAAATATTACCATTATTATCAAATTTTTGACCTATTATTAATACACTATGACCACCATGATTAGTTCCAGCATGCTCATACAACACTTGATTTCTTTTTAAACCTATAAAAGCACTATCAACTCTGATACCTATTCTAACAGGTTTATTTTGTGATAATACATAAGGTATTTCATCAATATCAACAAACTCAAATCGTTTAATTTTGATAAACCCATCAACAAACTGGTGAATTAAAGTAGGTTTCATATTAATTTTGTATTGTTTATAAGGTAAAAAATATTCTGGAACAACCCCAATCTTTTTATAAAGTTTGTAAGCTTCTCTTGGAACATAACCAACATTCTTTGGGAAAGTTCTGTCGGCAATTCTTGCTTTAGAATACATATCACCAACACTTAACCCAAAAACATCTTTGATTTTAATTTTGTGACCATAAGTTAATAGGTATTCAATCTCAATTTGTGAATTGATAGAATTAAACACACAATCACTATACCTCTGTTCCCTGATGAAATAAACAAATGGTCTTAAATCTACTTCTTTAATAATACCAGCACATTCAGAGATTTTGTAATCCCTTGGGTCTTTTGGTTGAGGTAATTCACCAGTTAATATTTTCATTTTTGGTTACTCATCTCAATAACTTGTTTAAGAACATCATCTTCCACAACTTTACAAATTAGGTCATAATATACTATCTTTTGATTATTGTTTTGTAACTGTTGTTTAAGTTCAGAGTTTTCATTAATCAACTGTTTATTGTTTTCAGATAACTTTTTGTTAATAGCTACAAGTTTGTTGACTTGTTCTTTTAAATCTTTTATCTCACTTGATAAGTCATCAATAATCTTCTTCTGTTCTTTGATTTGTTTATTCTCATCTTCTGAAAAATATTCATCAATCCAATTCCATATTTTTTTCAGTATCATTTTTAATATAAAATTATTCTTCGTATAATTATACTTGCTGGGTTTGCATCATCAGTGACACGACCATGATAAAAATAAATAATCAAATAATGATTATTATTTAAAGTTACATTTTCATCTTTATAAAAAAAATCTGGTGAAGTACTTTGGTTAGAATCATAATATATATAATATCCTTTATAATACAATATATCATTTTTAATTTCTCCAGTAAAACTGAAAGAAATAAAAGCTTTTTCACCATCATACAATCTATCTGTTGATAATGAACTCTTAGATATCCAGGGAACATTTATTGTTGTTGATTGTGGGTTATTTGTAAACCCAATTGTTGAATTTATATAATTTGCATATGAGTATTCATTATTTTTTGCTGAATTATATATTTGCCCTTCTATAAAAAAACGCATATTGTTTTTAAATGGTTTTTTTAAAATTATATATTGTTTTACCCGACCCGTTTCGCCACTATAAGAATAACAACCTATATAATTAGTTATACTCCCATTTTCAACTTTCACATAATTAGGTAAATAAAAAATTATATTATCATATTCTGCATATGAATTTGCTATTTTTCCATATGACCAACCAGAAACATTTTCTTTATAATAATATTCAGATAAAGAAATAAATGATTTAGATGTATCTTCCAATAAAATATTTGATTGTTCTGGAATTAATTTTCCATTTTTTGTAAATATATATGACATTTTTTCACCTTAATTAGATAAAATTTTTATAATATTCATATTAGTATCATAATAATAAGTTATGGTTTTTAGCAAAATTCCATTTTGATAATATTCAACAGAAGTAATATTATCATTTGAATCATAATTAAATACAACTTCATAATCATTTGATATTGCTACAATATTATCTATATTATGTGAATAAGCAGTTGTGTCAGCAGTAGTTTTAACTATAGATATTTCAGTTATTGAAGATAAATCCAAAGTTCCTGTGGTTGAATCAGGATTAGATAAATCAATTAAAATATCTGTCCAAAAATTAGCTAAATAGGTAATATTCCATTCACCATAATTGCTTGAATCTGTTTTAATTACTACTTTCACAACAGTGTAATCTGTTGAATTTCTTGAATCTTTGAATTTAAAAAATAAATACTTTTTAGAAGATAAATCTAATGCAGATGAAGGTGTGAAAATTGTTGAATATTCTGTTGAAGCAGTTGGTGAAGTAACATCATCTTTTACAGAAGCACTTCCAACAGCATATTCAGTAGTATCTTGGGATACTGAAGTTCCAGACCAACCAATTATATCTTCACAATCAGAAATCAATAATGAATCATTAAAATCACTTATGGTTTTTATAATTTTTGAATTATCTGTGTCTTGAATAAAAAAAGTTGTTCCTTTGTTAATAGTAAGTACTTCAAGAGTATCATTTAAATCTTGCGGGTCAAGTCCTTCTTCAATCCATTTATTACTACCAAATCTAATTGTCATATTATATCACCATATATTTTATCATTTATAAATTTTTTTATAATTTTTTAACTATATTTAATTACAATTGTAATTGGTTTTCCAGTTTGATTATATAATGGAAAAGTATAAGTATGATTGGGTGATGGAAATGGTATTCTAAATTGTAATTGCATAGTTGTAACAGGTTCACTTAAAGTTTCTTTATGGTTCCAGGATATTAAAGACCATTGTTCTAATTGTCCTGAAACTCTTTTATATCTAATATAAGGTAGTAAACCATTTTTAATAGTATCATTATCATCATTTATTAATTCAATAGATATTTTTGTTATACCCATTGTATCAGGATGTTTAAAAAATTCAATAGTTGTTGGTTCAGTATAATCACCATACATATCTGTTTCTATTGTAAATTCAGTATTTGTTAATGTATTTGGTAAAACATTATAATGGTCTGCTAAAGCAAATCTAAAATGAAATTCATTATTGTCATTAAAAATGTATTCTGTAACTGGTAGATTTGATTTGTATCGCATAATATCTGGTCCGCCTAATGTGCTTACACCTAACCTAAATGTTCCAGTTGCATCTAAAACTTTAATAATGTGTCTACCATTATGAAACCTAATACCATTTTTAAAATTAAAAAAAGCTGGAGTACTTTTATCTGGTCTTGCCAGTTCATTCTTTACATTATCAGCCATCTTAATCTACCCAAACTTCTATTTTTGAAACATATTGAATAATTGTAGTATCATTTTTTATTATATCAATATGTAAACATTTGTTCATAGCAATATCATTCATTTTTAATAAAAATGCATTAAAAGTGTTTCCATTACCTTCTCCAGTTTGTAATTCAAAAGTAAAAGTTAATACATTTCCTAATTTTGAAGTAGTAACATTTTTTGAAACTAAAGTGGTATCAATAGCATTATCATTATAATCCACAGAACTACTTTGTCCTAAATCTACAGAATAATTTTGTGATTCTAAAATATCCATAACTTCTGATAAAAAATTTGATTGCAATACCATTTTTATTCACCAATTAATTCTTCTAATTCTAAAGTTTGAGACCATTTCTTTTCAGTAAAAGTATTTGAAACATTTATGACTTTGAAAGTTGTATTTGTAAAGTTTGGTAAATTTATAGTAACAATATCCCCTAATTGAAGTCCTTGATAAGGTATAGACATTTTTATGGTTAATTTTGATTGACCAAAATGTTTAAACCAATAATCAGCATATTTTTCTGCTAATTCTCTAACCTTTTGTCTAAATTCTGTGTTTGTATTTATATCATATTGCTGTCTTAATAAATGATATGCATTATCATATGATTTATTAATTCCACCAATTTTTTGGATTAATAAATATTTTTCTTTAATAATATCTGCTTCTGCTGAAATATTGTAAATATAAGTATAAATAGGTTCACCATTAAAATCTTCTCCACATTCTAAAATAAGTCTATTTACACTACCTTCATTACTTGATTTTTCAATAATTTCATCAAACAAATAATTTGAATCTATAACTTTAATAACAGCACTTGTTGGATAATACCAATAAACAGCATTATCTTTGATTTTAAAAATCATATCATAAACCATAACAGGTGGGTCATCTGAAACATCTGCTGTCCATTTGGGTGTTGATAATTCTTGAATCCATTCAATAACTGGTTTATTTATGAACACAGGTTCAATAATAGGAAATGGTGAACCATCTGGTCTTGTTGAAGCAACATTAGTAAAATCTAAATAAGTTGTTCCAAGACCTTCACGATTCATAGTGATTGTTTTTAAAATGTATTCAATAATTTCATTTGTTCGCATACCCAATCCAATAAAACTTTTTGCAAAAAATCTATTAAATACATCATAAGTCCAATCTCCAATTCTCAATTGTAAAACTTTTTTGTTAAATGATAATTTGTAAGCATAATCTATAAATTTACCTGTCCATAATACATCATCTGATGTAAAATCTGTTGAAATATTGTCAGTAACAATTTTACCATAAATTACAATTTTGTCTCCTTCTTTTGGTAAAAATGTGCCATTACTATAAAATGGTGATGGGTCTATTATATCAACTGTACAAACATTGTTTTGTGGTTTATAATTTTCTGAAGTAGTAATTTTACTAATACCATAAAATGTTACTGGTAAAGTATTGTTTTTATACCAAATCCCTTTTATTTTAACATAACTCATATTTCACCAACTATTGATAATACTAAATTATAAGATAATTTATTAATTCCTTCATTCTGTGAAAAACTATCAATAAACACATTTAAATGTTTTTTATTTAATGAATTACCATTATCTGTTCTTCCAAAAATATCTATTAAATAATATAATGAAAATAATTTTTCTACATCTGGGTTTACATCATCTTTTATGTATAAATCTTTATGACCTTGTGACCTTTTCATTAATAATATATTTTTTAAATCAGGTAAATCTCCAAGATTTGAAGTATCTGTAAAATTATTGATAGGTTTTTTAAGCATACAAGTTAATGTTATTTTCATAATTTCATTAGATATGTGAGTAACTGATTTTGAAGATGTTAATGGGTTTTGTGATATTTGTATATTTGATTTATCACCTAAATTTATAGTAGTAACCTTTAATCTAACAGGTACTGAAACTTTAAATTCACCAAGTTTTTTTTGTTCATCTGTGGCAGATTCATAATCAGCAAAAGGAGTTTCTGTTAAACCAAATGTTGGGTTTACATATCCTGTATCTTCTAAATAAATATCCATTTATATCACCAAATTATTGTGTGGTTATTGGAGCACCTTCAGTACTAAATGATGTAAATTCTGATTTTGCTTCCCTTATAGCTTGAGCTAATGAATTATATGATTCTGTTAAAGATGATATTTCTTCTCTTTCAGCTTGGAATTGTGGAATTAAATAATTTTTACTATCTTCAACATAAGTTGTAATAGCAGTATCCAAATTATTAACAGATTCTGTCATAGAATCTAAATCCTGACTTAACAAATATTGGATTGCATCTGCTACATTAACAACATTATCTGCATTCAAATCAGATATATTTTTAGATAATTTTTCTAAATCATTGTCTATCTCAGATTCTTCTGGATAATATTCTTTAATTCTTTCTAAATCATTTAAAAACCTCTCTTGATATTCTGCCATTTCTTTATAGTATCCAGCCATTGTTTCTGATATATCTAAATATTGTGCTATTTGTTCGAATGTTTTATCATATGTAGCAGACAAAGAACTTATTGCTTTGCCAATAGCTTCATCAGGTAAATACCCAGCATCAATATAAGCTTGTTTTAGTGATTCAAAATTTTCAGTAACTTCTTTTTCAAATTCTTTCTGTTTTAATTGTTGAACAGTTATAAATATTGGCACAGTTATAGGATTAGTCATAAGTAAAGTATCTATTAAAAATTTTTTCCAGTTACCTTTTGTTAAAGCAACAAGATTTGGCAAATAAATTTCCAAGTAAGTTTTAATTTTAGCTTTATCCCAATCATCAAATTGGTCTGCTAACCAATCACCAATTTTTGTACCAACCCAATAAGATGCCAATGCTATTCCAACATAAATTGATACAGTACCTACAGTTGATAACCAAGTTAAAATTTCTGGAACAATTCCAACATTTAATTTAATAGGTATACTTGTTGGTAAATCTTTTAACAAACCAACAAGCATACCAAGTTGTTTTAATCCACCAATAGTAACACTTATGGTACCTAATGTAGCTAAAGCACCAACAATTGCAACAAGTGTAGTAGATAATTTAGGATGGTCTGATAAAAATTCTGCTAATCCAACAAGAGCTTTAGTTAACTGGTCTATTGCTTTTTGAACAAATGGTGTGTTAGCAAATGCATTAAATAGTGAAAATTTAAGGTAATCAAATGCTCCAGAAAGTGCATCAATTCTTTGAATAAAAACATCATTTTCTCCAGCAATTTCTCTATATGTTTCTTTCATAGATTTAAAAAATCCACCAAAGGTACGTTGTAGCATCATACCTGCAAATATAAATGTCAGAAAATCAAAACTGAAAGGTTTAGTAGCTTTGTGCAACTTTTTTATAGCATCTTTCATATCTATTATTTTCATAGTAGTTAAATCCATAGTCTGTCCAGTTTCTAATACAGTAACCCCAGCACGTTTCATAAATTTTTCAAAATTTTTGAATTGGTCATCTTCCCATAATGCAACATCAAAACCTTTAGCCAATTGTTTATATGTATCTTTCATATAAACAGATAACTTATCAAATTTATTCGCAACTGTTGTAGTGGTTTTATCAATGACATTTAATACAACATCCAAATTAAAAGTTGCACTTGCTTCTACCATTTATGTTCCCCTTATTTTTTATGTGTGTTTCTTTGTCTCAATTCATTATAATATTTTAAATAATCCAATTGTGATACCATTTTTAAATAATCATAATCTTCATCTACCAATATATGATAATGATATTCCACAGTATGTATTGACCGAGCAAAATTTAAAAATTGCTTGCCAATATCCGTTGCGACCTCTTTGGAGAGATATTCATCAAACTCTCTCTCAGTCATAGGTCTTTTTAGTTTTTTAACTTTTCTTTCTGTTCAAGGTCTTCTCTATTAATCCAACCTATATCTATTTGAATTTCTGCTAAAATTTTTGGAAATTTGAGTTCTATAAATAATTCAATATCTTCATTAGTAGGATTATCAATACCTAAAATTTCACTCCAATTATTTTCTCCTTGCATAACTACTGTTTTGCAAAAATTATACTGAGCATCTACTTTTTTACCTTTATCCTCTTCTGCATATTGTGCTTTTAAAAAATTCCTAACTTGACCTACTTTAACTCTATAATTCAACTCAATATCATCTACTTTAATTGTTCCGACACCTAATGCGTGTCCAAATCTATCTTTTGCCATTTATTTCACCCTTTATTCGTATATAAACTTTTCATAATACTAATTAATTCATCACGCACTCTTTGAATTTCTTCTTTAATTTCTTCAGGTTGATTTTTTAATAATGCGTGATACATCATATCATCAAACTTTATTTTAAACCATCTACAGTCACCATAGTTCATTTTTGTTTCTTCAATGAACTCATTGGCAACTGAAATTGGCATTGTTACCTTAACAACTACAGTTTTTCGTTCTTCTTCATTACTCATAATATCACCATTCTTTTATAAATTTTTCTATAAAAAATTATAAAAAAAATAAAAAAAGTTTATTCAAAATTTAAATCTTCATCAGTATCACTGTTATAAAAGTCTATATAAACCTGTGATTTACTACTCAACAAAGTATACTCATTTGAAATAACACTGTCTTCAGAACTGCCACTGAATCCGCCAACCTTTTTAAATATTGGGTTTGAAACCACTATATTTCTAAAATAATAAGTACCATTTAAAAGTCTCTTAATTCTAATTAACAATACATGCGTATCGGTTGACAGATTTCCAAGTGTAAAACTTTTATAGTCATTAACTAACGAATTAGTTATTGAATCCTGTGATAAACCATATGGTATCAATTCAGATTCAATGTCTTCATCAGCTGACAATTTAATATCTACATCCTGGTTAACAACAACTTCAGTATCTGAATTCTGTGCTCCAGTTGAAGTCGAACCAAAATAGTTTCTGGTGTCAACAGTATTTTCTGCTGGCTCAACAGATACTTCATTTTTGTTGTTTGAAATTTTCTTAAAGTTTATAATGTTTGACGCAGTAATCTGGTCATCAATATATTTCGCTAATGTAACATCGTTACCCCTACCAGCAGGGTCAAACGCAGACGTATCAACAATTTGTCCTATATATATTTCAACATTTTTTGCATTAAATTTTACCATTTTATACACCCTCTATTTGTTTTTTTATTTCATTCATTACATATCCAGGTAATTTTTCAATAAAAGGTTGCTGAAAACTATCAAAAGCTAAACTAAACCACTTGTTTCTTCCTACACCAAAATGAGTTGTTTTTGGATTTCCAACAAACAACCCTTTTGGATAACGAGTTATCAAATTTTTTGCTATAGCCCATTCTTTTAAATGTGGTTCATCCTCATAAATAATAAATTTTCCTTGTGGATACTGACCATATTCTCTTTGGTATGTTGGAGATTCTTTACCTAATTCAAGCATTTCAGCAACTCCACCCATTCCAGTAAAAGTTCCTATAACAAACGAATCATTATTTGAATATAAGTTACCAACTTGAAATGATGATTGGAGTCCACCAGTAACAACAGGAATATGTAGTCTAATAGCATCAACATAAGATTCTGCTACAGCTTTTTTCACAGCATCCTTAACAACTTTAAATATATTTTTTCCAATTTTTCGTAATACTTTATCCTTATTATCTGCTGTGATTTTCATATTACAGCATATTTAACATTTAATTCTTCAACATATTGTCTACTTGCTTCAGATTTTATAACAATATATCTTCTGCTTTCTATTCTACCCATTTGTATCATATTATAATCTTCAAGAGTATCTGAACTATCAATTAAAGCATCCATAATTTTTTGAGCCATCTGTTTAGATTTTTTAACAGTACCAGCAACACAACCTATTTTTACAAAAAGTTCGTAAACATCATTATCTTGTTTAGTAATTGAAATTTCAAGAATGTAAACAGGAACATCAAATTTTATAGAATAAACTGGTTTAACTGGAATAGAAGAATCAGCATTATTAATTATTTCTTTTAAATTCATAAATGGAGCATTGAATATATTAGTTGCAGTTACATTTATCATTTTAATACAACCCTCTATGGTTTACAGGAATAAGTCTCTATACTTATTCCTGACTTTTTAAAAATACAGTTTTAGCTAACAAATATTCTCCTAAATAATGTGGTTTAATAGTAATTATGCCAAACTCTTTATTATCAAATTCAATAGTATCATACTCTGATATATCAATATCATGTGGTAACAATAAAATAAAAGATGCATTGGAATATGCTCCAATGCTATCAAATTTTGGACTATACTGAACATAATCTAAAACAGTTGCTTCAACAATATCTTGACTTACAAATTGTTTTTCTGATTCGTTGAATTCATTCTCTGTCAATGTATAATGGTTTATCACAATAGACCTTGAAGTAACTTGACTCTGTATTGCTGAAGATACAATTTGCCGAATTTTATTAATGTTTATCATTATATCAAATAAGTTTTTAATTTATTAATCAAAAGCTTTTTGTGTTTGTCAATCAAATCTTCTATTGCTAAAGTACCATTGTATGGATTACCACCTTTAGTTACTGATTTATAAACAGTAGCATCAATAATTTGTTCTTGTTCATTGTAGGCACCCATCGTATTAAACAAAGTGTTTTGAAATATGTACTTCATAGTAATCAAAAATACACAATATTTAATCTCTTCTGGCATATTGTCATAACTGTAACCTGCTGTATATTCTATCTTGTAAAGTTTCTCTCCTGGTTTAATACCATCAATATAAATTTGACCAAGTTCAGCATCATTAATAATGTAATCTGTTGGGTCAAGCTGTTTCCATTCTGGTTCAAATATGGTACCTACATTTACATAAACAGCATTTATTGAAGTTACTGGTTTTCGTGAAACATAAACACAAATATGAGCACCATCAACAATTTCTGTAGTTGTTGCTTCACTGTAATCACCAACATCTTTGTCAAATTCTCTTTCAGCTGTTTCAATAAATTTTTCTACTTGTAAAATGGATGGATTTGTATCTTCTGAAAATGTTATTCCTAAATAATTTTCAACATCTGTAAGAGTCAAATATTTTGACATTCTCAATCACTTTTTTCTTGTTTTTTCTTTGATTTTGAAATTTCTTTTTTAAGCTCTTCAAGTTCTTTCTTAACATTTTCAATATCTTTTGCTTTCTCTTCTTCAGGTTCATATAGCTTAACAATGCCTTCACTCTTTTTAACAATGTAATCTCCTAAACCTGCTGAAATTTTAACAGGAACACCTTTTTTAAATTTCACATGATTAATCATTATATCTTTACTTGCAACATACTCTCTAATAAAATTTGGGTCTACAGACCTGTTTTCATCAATATATGTCATATTTTCCTTTGAATTTACAATTACTTTCATTTTTTCACCTTTCTTTTTCTTTTTTATATATTGTTTTAAAAAATAAAAAACAAAAAATAAAAAAATATTTTAACTAACCTTAAGCAGATTTAACTGGTATAACAGATTCATCATGTAGAATCTTTACACCAAATGCTTCATAGTAATGGAAGGTTAGTGCTCTCTTTCTTTTGTATTCCTCATCAAACTCAAAGACAGGGTCTATCTTTTGAGCCCAGATGAATGGTCTCTCTCCTAAAGCAAAACCAATGTATACTGGAACATCGCTTGAAGCTCCTTCCATAACAACCTGTACACTGTTATGCACAATTACTCTAAAGCCATAAATCTTACCAATTTCACCGTTATACAACACATGACCTGGATACTTGGTTGCATCAATAAACTCAGGTAGGTCAAGCAAAGCACCCTCTTGGTCAGGATGTATAATCAATGCATGTGGTTTTCTCTTATTTTTGAACAAAGCAGTCCTTGCTAATCTTATCTGTTTCTTGGTCAAAGTGTCATCAACAGTTATGTTTGAATCATCTTTACCCTCTGGATAAATTGCATCACTTGAAGTGTTAGCCAGTTCTAACAAAATCTGTAAATCCCTATTTTCAGCAAGAGCACCACTTGCTCCACGTCTTAAACTATCCAAAACAAATGGGAATGCTACTGCAAGAGTCTCTTTAGAAATTTGTTTAGCATCTCCATACCAGTTAATAACTAAAGTTACTTTATCAAAGTCAAGTGCACTAACTGGTGTATCAACTCCTTCAGTCAATTGAGATACTGAAAATGCAGTCTCTTTAAATACATCAAAACTTGAACCTGGTTTACCTTTAACAAGACCACTCATATCTACACCAAGAGGTCTTAATTGTTCTTTTTCATACAAATACTGTTCAGATTGTTCGTTGTACAGATTTGGAATTACGCCATCTGAAGTTGCGTCTGCAACCTTATATGCATTTTCTTCCAATGCCATCATTTATCACCTTTTTTTATTTGTTTTTTTCACTACAAATCATACTCTTAATATAATCTAAATTTCTGTCTAATCATTTTTTCAATCATTTCATCATTTACTTCTTGTTTTTTTGGTTTATAAGGATTATCAACAGGTTCTTGAACTTTTGAACTAACTGTTTTAGATTCAAGTTTGTCCATCAATTCTTGAATTTGTTTTTGTTGAGCTTCAATAATTTTTTTAAAGTTTTCTTGTAATTCCTCATTTTTCTTATTAATATCTAACACCCTTTTTAAAGTTTCTTTTGCTACACCTTTAATAGTGTTTAATGACATTTCTTTTTCTTTATTTTTCAATTCAGTTTCTTTTTTCTCTTCTTCTTCAATTTGTTTAATAATATCATTGACAAGCTGTTGAACATCAATTTGTTCTTCTGAAGATTTTTGAGTTTGATTAGATTCAGTTTCTTCAACCTTGGTTTCAGTAGATTGTGAATCTTCAGGTTTGGCTTGATTTTCTTGAACTGGTTCTTCTGGCATCGTTTCACCCCTTTTACTCATTCAATTTTTCCTTACATACATCTATTTGCATTTCAAGAACTTCTTTTGTTTCTTCTAAAGTTTTTAATTCTTTCTCAATAGCTTTTTTAGTCATTCGTTTATTAAGCTCTGTATACTCTGGAGTTAATTCAAACTCATATTGTGGGTTCAATTTCTTTGGGTTCTTTAAAAACAGTTCTAAAGTTGTTTTTTTGAACTCAATGTTGTCATTAACATTTTCCAACTCATCTAACAATGCATTTAACTGGGTCTTAATTTGGTCTTTATCCCAATTCTTTATCCTTTCCAAATATTCTTTTTTTATTTCCTCGATTGGTTTCATTTCGCACCACCTATTTGTTTACAGTTTGGATTGACTGGATTTAATGTAAATGACCAGCCCAACCTTTCTGCATCTACAATTTTGTTCCCATTGAGTTTGGGAGAATAAAATTCTGCACTAACATACAAATTTGATGCATTAGTGCGTTTTATATATTCTAAAAATGATTTATACCTTGGATGAGTTTTATCTATAATGAATCTTCCAATAAGTTTACCATCTTTATATTCATAATTTTTAAGTTTGAATAATCCTTTAAAATCAGTAATTCCTTCTAAAGACAAATGTTCAATATCACCTGTTTCTTCAATTAATCCATTATTGACAAGTCTTTCTAACAAGCTTGGTTCAACTTTTTGACCTTCTAAATCTTCATCAGTTGTAGAAATAATATAATCCATATAATATGTTGGTTTGAAAAATCCTGATTTAGCAATAACTGTAGTAAAACTAAATGCTTTCTTCAAAACCCATTTATCACCCTTTTTCTTATACTTCTTTTTCACAGCTGACCAAGCAATTTTGAAAGCTAATTCTTCATCTCTTGTACGAGCATAAGCTGTGTTAAAAGCTTTTAAAAATATTTTTTTAGCTTTCAAAGGTAATCCTTTTACCTGTTTTGGTAAATCAGAAATGTTACTATAAGGCATATTATCACCAATGATTTTTATCATTTATAAATTTTTCTATAATTTTTTATATAACATACGTTTTAACTAAAAATCCAACAATCCCAAGCAATATCATCAATATTGTCGTTATTGCCCACCAAAATCTACTGCGTAACAAATTAACCTCATATTTATCTGCTTTGGCATCAAGAGCTTGGTCAAATTTGTCATAAAAATTATCCAGTTTTTCATCAATTTTATTTAGATTTTCTTTAATATATTTTATATCAATTTCCATTTTAGCAATTTTAGTTATTGTTTTTTCATTACTTGCCATACAACATCACCATCATACTTCAAAATTCTCGTTAATTCCATACTCTTCTATCCCTTTATCTTGTGGTTGTCGTGATGGATACAAATTACTGTTTTCTGGTAATTTTATTTTTTCAGTTGTTGCTTCTTTTGGAAACAAACCTTCTGGTAAATCCAAACCTTTTTTGTTTAACCAATCTAAAACTTTTTCTTTGTCAGCTCCTGTACCTATTAATTTTATTGCTATGTCAACGTTGTCTTTTTCTTCTTTAATATCTATTGGCTTGTGTACAAATTTCACATTCTTTATACCCATTGCTGGGAATAACTCTTCAGTAATTTCATCATTTAATTGTTGTTGAATAGCATTAATTCTTGTAGCAAAAACAATTCTTGCTTGAACTTCAGAATTACTTCTATTGGAATTATCAACAGTACCAGCTATAATTGGTGGTACACGTAATAAAGTAAGAATTTGATGTCTAAGATATTGTAACAAATCTAATAAATCTGCAATAGTTTTAGTATCTTGAAGAACTTTACCTTCCATTGGTGCATTTCCAACAGTTATTAAAAACTTTTCTCTATCAATCATTCCTTCTTTAATCATACTGATAAATGATTTAACATCATTCTTGCTTAACCCAATTGCATGAAAATGTGTTCTAAATTGGTTTGTTTTAAACAACCATTCAATATGTTCCAAAACATATTTCTTTAAAGTAATTATGGTATCTAATGATGTCAATGGAGAATTGCCCCAAATTGAAGATGTTATTTCATCAACAGAAATATGAACCATTTCATCAGCTGACCAATAAGGTTTTTTAGCACCAGTTGTTGGGTCTACTTGATAATAACCAAAAACATTGCCTTTTTCATCAATATCAATTTCTATACTTGGAGTATCTACAACCTTTAATTTAACAACAGTACCAGCAGAAGTTTTAACAATTTCTATGAAAGCATTACCATAAACCAAGATATTCCAATAAATTTTCCTCAAAATTTTAGAAAATCTTAATTTTGATAACAATTTTTCAGTGTTTTGAATATTAGTTTTAGAACCAACAAGAGTATAACCAGATTTGGTTAATGTATCAACAATGATAGAAATAGTAGCACGTAACTCTTCATCACTCATTACAAGCTCTTTTAAATCTTTCTGTGACACTGCTGAATGGTAACTTACGGTACCTTTTGGATGAGAAGTCATCTTGTAATAATCTGACACTAATGCTTTTTCAGCTTTTTGAATAACAGTTTCTTTATCTTTTTTAACTTCTGGCATATATAATCACCTTAATATTTTATTACGAAATATTCACCTGTATCTTTTTTAACTAACCAATCTTTACAACTGAGCATAAAACTGTCAAGCATATCATCTGTTCCATTGGTTGGTGGTTTCAAATCAATTCTAAACTCAACCATTTCTTTATACAAATCTGGGTCATAATATGATTTCACTCGGTTCTGGAAACACGCTATCTTGAATTGTTTGTATAAATCAACTTTTTCTTTCCTAAATACTACCAAATCAATCATTCCTGAACCAAACGTGTTTGTAAACCAACTATAAAAACTTGACCCACCACCTTGACTGTCTATATGAAATTTTGTGATATTTGGGAATCTGTGATATAAGTCAATAATATCTTGTTGTAAAGTCATATCCTCTCCAACAGGATACCTATGATGCCATAACCTTTGAATCTTGCCTTCTTCATTTAATGTTGAAACAGTTATAACAGTGTGTGATGTTTTGCTTCCACCAAAATCTATTCCGACTTCACATTCGCCAACATAAGTTGGATACATTTCCAATCTGTCATCAAAAACCTTTTCAACCTCGTTTTCTACACTGAAATAAGTTGATGATGCTGAAATGAATTCAGCCATAAACTCTTGTCTGAAACTTTGTTCACGACCTTGTGCCTGATATTCAAGGAAAGTTTCATACATTGATTTCAAATAATTTTCATCATCCCTAATCCAAAACGGAAACCAAATAGCTTCATAAACTGTTTTATGACCATCCACAGGGAATAGGTCATAAGCAAGTCCAGATTTACCGTCTGGAGTTGTTGCACAAAATATTTTGGTATAGGTATTATCAGTGATAATTGGTCTGATTACATCATTGTAAATTTTGTATTCATCAGTAGTGTAATCTTTCCATGATGCCAGTTCATCCAAAAACATTACGCTTCCACCTTTACCCCTTGCTTTTGGAGTTGGTGGATAAACTTCTATTGTATTCCAACCATTATTAAACAAACTTGTTTTTTGTGAAGTATCTTTGGCTTTTGATTTACCTTTTTTGGGTTTTTTTGAAGTGAAATATTTTGAACCTAATTTACCATTGAACAGTTGTTCTACTCGTCTATCACCTTGTTCCAAAAACGCATCAATTTCTGTGATATAATCTTCAACTGAATCAACAGTGTGAGCTATAATCAAGTTTTTTGTAGTTTGAGTCAAACCAACTGGAAATACGTTGTTGAATGCTGACCATAATGCAAATATCTTGAAAATAGTGGATTTACCTAACCTTCTACCCCATAACATGTATATAAATCGTTTCTTGACCATCTGGTCAATTGCAAACACTTGGTAAACTCTCAGTTTGATTCCAAGCAAGTAATATGCAAAATAAACTGGATGAGCCCTACAAGCATTGAATAAGTTACCATTAAACTTGTTTTTTATTGTATTAAGCTTGAACCAATCTTCGTAAGTATCATAATATTCTTGAGGTATTTCTGTGTAAGTAGCAGTGGTAGTCTTCTTACACCATTCAATAAACTCCTTATAGTCATTAAACCTTTTCATTCTTGCTCAAGGACTTTGACATTTATATCCTTTATTGACCCAAATCCTTTAGCAATCTGTTCACGTTCTTGTAATTGAAGTTGAGCTTCTTGATATTCTCTCCTATCAATCTCTTTTCTAATCTTGTTTCTAATATCAATCAATTGAGTGTATAACCTATGTTGGTCTGCTATGATTTTCTCACGTTGGTCAATTTGTTCCAAAAGTTCTTTCTGTTTCTCAAAATCCGTGGTTTTTAAATATTCATTCTTTAAATCTTCTAAAACTTTTTTGTGAAATTCTAAATCACGTTCAAGAGTTGCTATACGTTCTTGAGTGACTATGAGGTCTGATTCGTAATCAAGTAATTTCTTGCCTTCAGTCTTAATCTTTTCTAACAGAATTTTTCGCACATAACTATCAACATCTAAAGCTAATGATTTTGCCACAATCTTGTGTAACATATTCTGAAATTCCATCTTTTCAACTTCAGTTAAAGGAGATGCATCAAGCTTTTCCATAACAGCATTTATTTGTTCAGACCATTGACCATTCTTGAAATTTGTCATATTTAAACTTTATGATTTTATTCATTTATAAATTTTTCTATAAAATTTTATACAATGTTATGTTTTCTTAATCAGTATACCTTTTTGTATACCAATATCCCACAAACAGACAGATAATACATCAAACATAATTTATCAAAAACAAGGTGTTACATAAGGTTATATATAAGGTTTATAATATATATTATATATAAGTTATTATAAGGTTATATAACATTCTGTATATATGCTGTATGCAAATATATCTGTATAATGTTAAAAAGATATGAATAAATGCTGTTAATGTATGAATAAGTGTATAAAGGGAATATAAAAAGTGTATAAAAAGGGGATGTGATAAATTAGTATAAAAGGTGTATAAAAGGTGTAAAAATGGGTGCGGTTGATTAATATAAAAGGTGTAAAAATGGGGTAAAAATGGGGTAAAATTGAGTGTGATAGATTAGGAGGGCACCGCGACCTCCTCTAAAAACCTGATGCGTAATTTTGAATTAGCATTGACAAACAGCAATCACTGATATAAAGGATTAGCAACAAACGGCAATTAATTTTTAGTTTTGCAGTTACGCATAAAACTTTTTTTGATTTCATAATATGCGTTCTGATGCGCAGAAATGGGGCTATTTCGTGAGTTCTTGGTTTGAGTAATGGTTTTATATTGGTTTAACAAAAAATGCGAAATAAGGGCATTTCTGTGCGTCTGAAGGCTATTTTTGAAATGTTTTTAGTTGTTATTTACAAAATGTGAGAAAAAAGAGATGTGCTTACCTATACTTTACAACACTTTACATTACTTTACAGTATATACTTTACAAACTACCTTACAACAACATTTTATACAAACTACTTCATAACATTATTTTACAACACTTTTTTACAGTCTTTTATATAGTTCTTTACAATATTTACAGTTTCACAGCATTTCACAATCATTTATACGGTTTTTTTGCTGTATTTTGTTGTATTTAATATAAAGAATTAGAGTATATATTTACTACTAAAAAATAACAAAAAAGAAAAAATAAAAAATTAATTTATTGTTGTGATAACTTCTTTAGGATTTCTTTTAGGTTTTGTTGGGCTTTTTCATGTTCTTTTTTTGTGTTTGGTATTTGTATTCTCATTTTAAAATTTATAACAGTATACTTATTTATATACTTTTTGTTTTTTGATTTATAAAGAAATTAGAACAGTATACAAAAAACTATAAAGAAATAGAAAAAAATAAAATAAAAAATTAAAAAAGGTTATAATATTCATAAAATAATGCTTCATTAGATGTGTTATAAAATCCTTGGTCTTCTAAAAAGTTTTTTATTTCGGTCTTCTTTACAAAAATATTGTAGATTCCGGCTGTTGTTTGATATTTTGCAACAATGTTGAACCTTTTTTCGTATTCTTGTATATCTCTAACATCTATAAGAATCTCAAAAGTCTTTTTATGCGGTTCAATGTAATAATAATATATTTCATTATAGTCTAAGTAATCCTTAAATTCTTTTAACAACGTTTCTGATTCTTGTTTGCTTATGGTTTTGCTGTTAGTTTTATAGTTTGTTGTTATTGCTATAGTTGTTTTTTTCATGAATGTTTCTTTTACAATTAAACCTTTTTTCGTTACTAAATATATTTTATTTGGTTCAATATCTTTTATTGCTGTTTTCGTGTTGAAATACTTCTTAAAGTATTCTGCATTAAAATTATTTGTCGTAATGTATAATAAATCACTATTCATTACTAAATTAATGTTCGTTGTTGATTCCTTGAAGTAATAAATCTTTTTTGCATTTTTGTCAATTAGAACAATGCTGTAAGTTCCGGATATTTTTTCTATTGTATTTTTTATTGCTGTGACTGTATTTTTTGTCTTCATGTATTCGTCTTCTAAAATGTATAAATACGCTTTCGTGTCTGAGTAATCGTCTTTTATTTTTATTGTTCTCTTCTTTAATTCGGTCTCAATATCACTGTTATTTAATACTCCATTGTGCGCGATAATAAAGTTTTCTGACTCTATCGGTTGGTGATTCTCTATTCCGAATCCTGATGTTGATAGTCTACAATGGTTCAAAAAATATTCTCTAAAATTCACAACTCTATATATCATTTTTTCGTTACTGACTATTGGGCTTTTATAGTCTATGCTGTGACCGTTACCATCACTGTTGTCTTTGTAACTAACTGCTGTTATCACGTTAATAAACTCCTTTAGTCCTTTTATTTTGTTTTTGTTCCTTTTTATTAACAAATTTATATTACACATTTTATATCACACTCCTTATACAAACCATGTTTGGTTCTTTTTTTTGCAACTCATATTCATATAATATTTTTTCAATCTTTTTATACAAAATATACGGCAATACATAATTATATACACTGTAACTACTATTCACGTAATGTGTATCATTCTCAAAAAACAAAAAATCTTCTATTATTTCGTCGTAACCATAACCATTTTTATAATTATTTCTACAAAAATCATTAAAATTGTTGTCTTCTTTTATTTTTTTAATTAACATTTGTTCGAATGTTTTCATTTCGTCTATTTCTTTATTATCCATTGCTGTTAATGTTAACAATTCTCTACAAAAATTCACGGTCAACTCAATATATGTTATAATTGCATCTTCAATCTTATCAAAATCACGTAAATACTTCAAGTTATAATGTCTTATCTCAATTCCTTTATTGTTTGTCACGTATATTCCAGAATAATGATTTCTAAAATCACAACTTCGTAAGTTATTATACGCATAACTTCTGAAAAAATGTTTCAATAATTTTCTATCAATTTTTCCTATTTTAGAATAAGCATTTTTATAAAAACTTAAAATTTTGTTATAAGTCAAAAACACATTACTTCGTGCGTTACTGTAGTGTATATGAACACCAGCATTTTTAAAATTAAGAGTATCTTTAGTATAGTTATTTCGTATAAATCTAAAGACACTCTTCAAAACTCTATCAATGTTGTCTTTATTCATTTTCACGGTTATTAATTCACAACCGTATACTGATGCATCATATTCTAACTTAAAGTATCTGAATCCATTGTTCGTTACTGCATTGCTGTGATAACGACTTATATGATATCTTCTTTTATTAGGCATCGTATTGAATTCAATTTCGATGCCTAAAATTTCGGTATCCTTTATCCAATTTTTTAAATCCTTTATTTTTTCGTTTGTTTTCGGTTTCATGGTATCTTTTTTAAGATTTATTAGATTTATAATTTTTTATAACATTTTTAAAGTGAAAACAAAAGATTTATAAAATTTTTGATTATAAACCTATATATTAGTATACAAAAATGTATACTGATGATCGATTGGTAGGTTTTGAATATATATTTAAAAAAAAAACCTTTATTTGTATTCTACAGCATATATTTTAAAAAACTATTAAAAACTTTTATAGTTGTATAAAACATAATAGAAAAATTTAAATATGAGTTGTGTTATATATATTTTGCAGTATATATTTTGAAAGACTGTTAAAAACTTTTATAGTTGTATAAAAATAATGTTAATAATCAATTTTTCAAGTATATTTATATACTACAGAATATATTTTGAAAAACTATTAAAATTTTTTATAACAATGAAAAACAACAAAAAAACAATATACGATTTTGTATACCAATTGAGTAAAAAGCATATCGCTATTTTTTCCTGTTTAAAAGGCGCATCATTTTTTATTTTTGATACCCCTATTTTTCTTTTTCTGCTTCAATAAGAATTTGTTCTTCTTTTCTTATTGCTTCCCATAATATTTGAATCAATTCTTCATAAGTATCTGCATAAAAATAATGATGCCTACCACCATCTTCAAAATCCATTTGATAACTGTAAATTTCAGCAAACCAAATATTTTCATTATTTAAGCCTATATGAATACAAGGTTCACTTGATTTACCATACTCTGTTATCTTTAACCATCTGTGAGTTAATTCAACTAACTTTTTTTGTAACTTTTCTAAATCATTTTTTACTATTTTTATCACCTTTTAACAATTCAGGATTTTCATAAATATTTCCTACAACTTCTGGTTCAAAATCTCTTAAAAAATCATAATATTTCATTGCTTTAAACATTCCATCTTCAAACATAACAACTACATAACCACCATCACCAATAGGAATTTTTAAAATATCTCCTTCATAAATCTCTTTACTGTTCTTGTCTTTTAAGCCAGTGTATTGCATTATTGCATCTGCTCTATAAACATTACCACAACATATTAAACCTCGATTACTATCTTCAACTTCTATACTACTACAATAAATCATCTCTTTGTCAATCTTATTCCAGACTCTAAATTTAATCTCTCTCATTTTTATCACCTTTTAACAATTCTGGGTTTTCATATTTATTTCCTATAATTTTCATATCTAATTTGTTATCACTTGTTAGATTATCTGGAATATCCTCAATCACTTCATCATTATAACAGGATTTTAATCTATACCAACCACAAGTATTATCATAAAAAACAAACCATTTTTCACCTTCACAGTCAATTAAAATATCTTCTTCATAAATTTCTTTACCATTCTTATCATTTAAGCCTATATATTGCATTATTTCATATCTATTCTCATTTAAATATTTTATTTCATTGTAATATTCATCACCACATTCTACTGCTTTTTTATTGTATAATAAAGTTCCATCTGCTTTAATCATAAATTTATTTGAATAATGCATTTTGTTTGCTTTTTTATCCCAAACTCTAAATTTAATCTTTCGCATTTTTATTACCTTTTAAAATTTTTAAAAATGTTTTCCATTCTAATACTACATAAGGTTTTTCATAGTTCTTTTTAAATACCACAATTGGTATTAAATCTTTTGCATTTTTTTCTGCTTGTTCAATTGCTTTCCAAATATTAAGTTTCTGTTGATTTTTGCATTCCACAGCAAAAGGAAACACTTTTTGTGCTTTTTTGCTTAATAAAATATCCATTCCTGTAACACTTTTTGGATTTGAAATCACATCAAAATCATCTAAATTAAAAAAAGATTTAATATCTGTTGCTATCTGTTGCTGAAATCTGTAGCCTTTGTTTCTTGCTGATTTAATTGATACCATTTTTTAGATGTGATTAACGATAGTGTATTCTCCTTTATAATAATGTTCCATAAGTTTTAAAATTTTTTGTTCTGCATATACTTTTTCAAGTTCTTTATCAATTTCATCACTCATTTTCTTTAATGTTTGTATTTCTTTATCTTTTTCTTTAAGTAATTTTTTTACATCTTTTAATTCTTTTTTCATTTTTTATCACCTTTGTTTTTAAATTATTATAAATTTTATATCCAATAACTTTCATGTCTGTATTTTGGAACATATACTACATTTAATTTTTTAATCCCAAATTCTTTTTTTATTTTTTTCAACCTTTTAATAAACATTTTAAAATCTTTTTTTGTTGCTAAAAAACACATTCTGCCAACCAAATCTGTAGTTTCTGTTCCAGTATCCATTATGCTTTCACTTGTATATACAGTAACTTTTTCCATTTTAATTCCAAATCTTTTTTCCATAGCTTTTTTAAAAATTTTAATCTTTGTTTCATCAATGTAATCTGATGGTAAAATTATTCTTATGTCTCCATTCATATATTCTTGTTTAAAAAACATATTCTCACCTTTTCAACATTTTATTTTCGTTTATTTTTTCTCATTTTCATAATTTCCATATCTACTGATATGTCCCACAACAGCAAATAAAATACAACAACCAACAACAAAATCCATTTCCACCAAACATTTACATTAAACACAGCTTTTGCCAAAACAAGCAAAATGCTTGCTTCTAATATATGACCCATTTCATATCACCTTTTTTAATGGTTTTATATATTTTTCTTCAAAATATTTTATAATCATTTTTCTTAAAATTTTTACCATATTTTCATATTTTTGACCTTTTATCCAAACATAAAATAAATTACATGATTCTTTATCTTCAAAACAAATTTCTAAAATTGGAGATTCCCAAATTGGTCCTTTAAAAACAATGCTCTTTTTCTTTTTTTCAATTTGATATATTGGATTTTTCCTAATAATTCTTTCTATATCTATATTTTTTACCCAATATTTTATTCTCATTACAAACAATTTTGGATTTATTTCCCATTCAACCATTTTATACCACCTTATTTTTTTATTGGAACAACTTGATACCAATAATTCCAATATGCATCATATACATAAACTTCTTTACCATGAGCGCAAACAATTTTATTATTACCAAGATATTTACAGTAATGCCAAACATCTAAAAGTTCTTTATAATTAATATCTGTTGAATTGGTTCTAAAATAAGTGTATCCAACTTTTAATTCATTTTTATTCACTGGAACAAGTTTGCATTTAATAAAATCTTCTGGAAATGCCTCTACCACACACCAAACATTTGCAAATGAATTATAAGCCAAAGTTTGTTTTCCTTTATTAAACACAATTCCTAAACCATCTCCGCTACACCTATTCTCTATTTTTATATCTTCTGGAACCAAAATCTCGTTTTCTTTAACTGCTTTTGCCAAAGCTTTATAACTTTTTTCAGAGATTTCAACTTTTTTCCCATTTTCTAAAATTATATATGGCATTTCATATCACCTTTTTAGTTTTTAGGATACCAAGTCCTATGTTTTTCAGCTACCCATTCAAAACCATCATATACATCAATATACCAATCAACATCATCTGGAACTTCAACAATTTCTAAACATGAATATTCATCACTTGCTTTTTCACCAAGTTCTTCTACAACTTTTATCAACAGTGAATGAGTTCTTGATATGTCATTTAACCCATAATATTTTCTTGTATCAATACCAAACTCTTTTTTAATTTTTTCTGATTGAATTCTATCTTTATTAATTCTTTCTAATAATTCTTTATCGTTTTCTTGTTCTGCTAATTCTTTTAATCTGTCAATAGCTTCATCTGAAAGTCCAAAACCACCATAACAAGCATTTATTACAACTTTCATTTCATATCACCTTTTATTCCCAAACAATTTTATAATCTTTGTATTCAGGATTTTGTTTTCTTATTTCTTTTTCATATTCTTCAAATTCATAAAAAATACTTATTGTCTTTTCAATTTCATCAATTATTACTTCAATATCTTCAATTCCATAGGTGTGTGTTATACACCCACAATTAAATTTTAACTCTTGAAGTTCTTCTTCAAGATTTTCAGTTTCTTTTACTTCTCCATTTTTTAAAGTATTTTCTGCTATAAGTGAATAAAGTGCTTTTACTTTAGTGCTAAATTTAAAACAGTTTGGACACAAATATACTACCTTTTTCATTTTATACCACCTTTTATTGGAACAATTTGATACCAATGTTTCCATTGATTACCACCAACTTTAATATCACCATTATTTGCTATATAAACATATTTACCATTACCAAGATACTTACAATATAAATATAAATCTGAAAAATCTTCATTAACCATATCAGTTCTGTAATAAGTATAACCAATTTTTAAATCTCTTCTATTTACTGGAACAATTTTACATTTAACAAAATTATTTTTTGAAGGAACAATTACCCAATCTTTGATGTCTTTATGATAGTATAAAACTTTTTTTTCATCATTTAAAACTATACCTAAATCATCACCGCCACAACATTTTTCTATTTTTATATTATCTGGAACAAAAATCAACATTTCATATCACCTAATAAGTATATAGTATAACTTATATATAAATTTTTCTATTTTTCATCAAGTTTTATTTCTTTTGAAAATTCATGGTATGGTTTGATTGCTTCAATACCTCTAACAACATCA
>Ga0190359_1000214_pt1 | contig 39314 bp, 24 predicted proteins | sample 48721823_MG_FD_161269 | JGI IMG/M metagenome (GOLD analysis project Ga0190359, IMG submission 161269) | Hydrothermal vent microbial mat bacterial communities from Southern Trench, Guaymas Basin, Mexico - 4872-18-2-3_MG | ecosystem: Environmental > Aquatic > Marine > Hydrothermal vents >...
CAGAGCTGACTCACAAACATTCATAGCAGCTGCCGGGTGGCCCGACCATATCTCTACATCGGCCAATGACAACATAGCCGCTTTATTGACATTGTCATAATCAAACACCTGATAATAAACCCTGCGAGCTTCCTCATAGTTGCCTGTCCAGGCATAAGTATTCCCCAACAGCAGCCTGGCATCCACATACCCGGGCTTATCCCGTAAAACTCTCTTGCATAACAATCTGGCATCCTCATATTTCCCACCCCTGGCCAGATCATAAGCAGCCCTTACAGCAAGGTCATAGTCAAAATGAGCAGTAGTATCCTGTTGTGCAGGCAGAGGAGGAACAAAGATATGAAGCAGTATAACACCTATTGCAAATAGCCTGAGCATATCAACCGGTTTATCGCTTTATGAGTTGTTTTCTGACCCGGATAAAAAGTTCATTCGGACTAAAAGGTTTGGTCAGATAATCATCTGCTCCTAGCTCAAAAGCCTGCAGAACAGTATCTTCATTACCAACCTTGGAGAGTACAATGATTGGGGTTTTCATCTGATATTCAACCCGGATCAGGTTGATCAGTTCCAGTCCACTCATAAATGGCATCAGGAGATCTGTGATAATTAAATCTATAGTAGCGCCCTGTTGTTGGATCAACTTACTGGCTTCCTGGCCATCTTTAGCCTGGATCACTTCATGACCCTCATTTTTCATCCGGTGTTCTACCGTTTTGAGCATCATAAAGTCATCTTCAACAACTAAAATCCGTGCCATAATATTTGTTTTTCAGATTATATATCAAAATCCTCTTTTAATTGGGCAATCACTATTTCAACCTTCTCACGGATAAATCCTACCAAAACCGGGATTTTATCCGGATCTTTTCTGTTTTCCGCCAGAATTTCGAGGTTATTGGCTTCATTAATTGCTGATTTTAAACCAATAAGGTTCATATTTGGTGTAAATTTATGGATCACTTCACGAAGCATTGCCCAGTCTTTATTCTTCACTAAGGTATCCATTTGTTCCAAAACCTGAGGTGAATTAGCCACGAAATAATTAATCATTTCCAGCATGAATGTATTGTCTCCTGCTGCCAACTCTTTAAGGTAATCAAGATTATAGAGCTTTGCGGCTGACATTGACGATCAGTTTATTACAAATGTAAAAATTGTGTCCAAAATTCGTTGTAAATGTTAATCATTTATCATAACTCGTTGAAAATGGACAGACTGGTCAGTAACAACAATAACGAATACCAGACCGGGTTTTTGATCTCCCCCGGAGATCGGATCCCAGAACAACCTCAAACGATTTCCGGAAGCAGGTTTAGTTATCAACCATTTTACTATAACTCTACCCTGCAGATCCCTTATTTCTACCTGTTTGAGATGCTCCCGGCCCGGATCAATCAGAATGGTTAAATGTTCTTTTACCGGATTGGGATAAACCGAAATATCCACGTTCGTTCGCACAGGATCATCTATCCCAGAAGCCTCATTATTAGAGGAATCCGGAGTTGGATTATTAAAAATCATCCACGAAGGAGCTCCATCCTGCACCCGTCCGTAAGAAAGATCCGAGGTAATGGCCGGATAGGTCACCGAATCCAGGATAACGATTTCACCCTGAACATGTTGCGAAAGGGCAACAAATTCACCCGTTCCGGCCAGCTGGAAATCCACATGCCGTATTCCGTCATGAATCTTTGTAGTAGGATAAAAGACCATAAAACCTTTAGGACTAATAGTAGTAGAATCCGGGTGGGTTTCGGGGATTTGCCATAATACCAGGTTATTCCGGTGATCAGACAGGTAAAGCCCTCCCACATCAATTGGCTGATCAGTTGAATTATATAGTTCAAGCCAGTCGTCATACTCATTGATATTATTTAAATACGTGCTTGAATTCCTAGCCATTAACTCGTTAATATAGAGACCATTTATTTTACTTCTCGGCACCCGGTTAGGAGCATTGGGAGTAGGTGAACCAAAGATCTCAAAATCCTGACCTCCATCCGGAGTACGTCCATAAGAAAGATCGGTGGTTATTGGCGGATAAGTTAGTGAATCCATCACCGTAAAGGATTGATCATTGAATTTGGATAATCCTATCCAACTTCCATCCCCCGGTATCAAAAATGAGGCATGATGCAGCCCTCTTTCGGGATGCTCGTCCAACCAGAAAACAAAATATCCACCTGGGGCAATCAGCATACTGTCAGGACCGGAAGCAGGGATTTCAAACCTTCCCGGATTATCCGCATATTTACTCAGAAAGAGTCCGGATAGATCCACAAAATGGTAGGAAGTATTATACAACTCAACCCAATCCACATAATTACCGTATTCATCCGGGTAAGTAGTTCCATTCCTCGCCAGAACTTCGTTAATCACGATACCTTCCTGTGGTGCTGTCAAATTAGGATGACCGGGAGTACCATTAATATAATGACTGCTTCTCCAGGAGGTTCCTGATCCGTTGTCCCGTTCAGGATTGATCAACTCCAGTGAAGGTCCGCCACCCGCCGGCCATGAGGGCCAATACCCACCTGCCTGGTAATTCACCTGATCCAGGATAATTCCCGTGCCTGTAGTAATCTCAACCGTTCCACCGGCATCCGGTAAAGATCCGCCACTATCCCATTGATACACCGGAAATCCCTGATTCTGAAAAATAATGGCATCCTTTGCAATAATAATATAGGATAATGGTAGTAATTCAGTTCCTGCAGGGAAAGTAAAGCTTACCGATCCGGTTACGCTATAATTTCCAATATCAATAGTAGCTACAGACGGATTATAGAGTTCAACAAATTCATAATCCGTGAAGATATCTTTTGGATGATAATGAATCTCACTAATAATCAAATTATTGATCGAACCATAATTATAATGGTATGCACCCATATCTACTCTTGAACCGTCAGGATCCGGAAGATGGGCAGGATCTCCCTGATTGATGGCAGGCGATGCAGGTTGCAGCGTAAAATCCCCATTCACCGGATCCGTAAATTGCGGATCCCCGAATAAATTACCGGTCCCGGCAGGAAGTTGCGCATCAGAAAGAGAATAAGAAACCGTCAGAGTTGATCCGTCTTCCTGGTAGAAGTCATTGGCTACTGAAGAAGATAGAATGGAGTTAGACAGACTGAGAAAAGCATAACCTATTGAAGGATTATTGGAATAAGCCTGTAAGGCATAATTATTCCTGTAAAATGTCGACTGGTCAATCGTGACATTAGATGCTTCCTTGGCAGCTATTCCTTTGGCGCATTTATACACCACCAAATGATCGGCTACCAAACTGGATCCCAATATACTAATACCCTTATCCCCGGTACCGGTAAGTGTAAGCCATGAAGCATCCACATGAGTTTCAGGAAGCATGTCCACCGCATCGTCAGTCACAAACCCGATGAGCGAATGGGTAATCCGGGCCGTAGAACCGTCAGATCCCTGGGACTTGTATATATAGAATCCGTCATGTTCTTTGTCACCTGAGATGGTTTGCGCTTCATTAGGAATAAACAGTATGGCCGAATTATCAAGACTAACATTTCCGTCATAAGATTCAATACCGGCGTCACACCTGGAGATTATCGTACCATCGAATTTTAGTACAGCATGTTGTCCATACACGGCTTTACCGGAGTTATCTAAAAAGAAACAATTATTAAGTGTAATTTGCGCACCGCTTGAACTGATCACAGCCTGGGATTCAGAATGTCCCAAATGAACCGATTTATCCCCTGCCCCACCCACGAAGAAGCAATTATTAAATTCTGATGCGCCTGCATATGATCCGAATTGAATACCTCCCCATTGAGAATCCCAGGAAAGCGGCATAAAAATAATCGGGTTTCCGGGTGTTCCCATGGCTTTAATGGCTCCCAGTACCTCAATGTTCGCATCTTCTGCAATCAGCACGCGGGTTCCCGGCATTATGGTGATTGTTCTCCCTATGCTAATTTCAAAATCCCGGTCAATGACCACATCTTTTTCTCCGGTCCATATTTCATCATACTCAATAGGATCAAAATTACATTTCATTGGCCTGAAGGAGGTGATTTTTACCCGGAGGGAATCATCCCATTGAGGAAGATTAAGCACAAAATCACCGTTTCCACTTACTTTGGTGGTAATACTGCCTACTCCCCTGACCAGGGCTATCTGATTGTGATCTAAAGCAGCTCCATCAGCCTGCAAAGAGACGGTTTCGTTCACCGCATCCGGATTGATTTGCTCACCGGCTTTTAATCTGACTACAACCGGAAGATAATCACCTGCTTTCATTTGCCGCATACTGATCATGTGGGTGGCACCTACTGCGTTAGGAGCACCCGGACTCGGGCTGCTGAAATCCAAAATATTGGAAGCACCGTCAGGATAACGGCCTGTTGAATGTGTATTTTCCGTCGGGTCAAAAGTCACATTATCTATCCGGGTATAGGTCCCGTCCCAATTTAATCTCGAAAGAATCACAGGACCCTGGCTTTTTACCAAGGTATCAGGCAACAATAAAGGGGATGATGTCCCGGGGTTTTCAACAAACTTAAGTAGTACAAAGGATTTTGCTTGCACTTGGGTTTTATCCGGATGTGTCCTGTTGATTTGCCATTTCCCGGGATCAGCCGAATCGTCAGAAATAAAAAGGCCTCCGATATTAATTGACGCATCAGTACCGTTATAAATTTCAAGCCAGGAGTTATCAGTTGAAGTCTGCCCGATGGAATTCGCAGCAGCTCTGAAAGTCTCGTTAATCTTCAGCTTAGACCAGTCAGGTTGCAGGTTTTTCCGGCCCGGAGTACCTCCGTATATATAGGAAGGAAGCCAATTATCCGGATTACTATTATCCGAGTATGGATCTGTTAGTGAGAGTGAATATCCCAAACCATCAGCCTGGGCAGGCCATGGATTACTATCTTTATAGGTGACTTCATCGATTAGTTCTCCCCGTTGATTTATTAACTGGATGGATTCTCCTTTATTGGAAAGTTTTCCGGTGCTTTTCCAGGCAAAGACGGGAACACCCAAATCCTTGTAAGTAACCGGATCAGACACAACCAGTATCAATCCACCCGGGTCTACAATTATATTTTCAGGGAATACAAAATCAACTGCATTTGTTAATCTGTAATTACCCACATCCAACGTCTGACCGGAGGCATTAATCAACTCAATAAATTCATATTGTGATTCCAGTCCCTGAGACGCAGGGGGATGGTAATAAATCTCATTAATAACCAGCTCCCCCGCACCTCCCGGTATATAGGGGAATGCTCCGATATCAGCTACGGAGCCATCCGGGTCTCTCTCCATTTCAGGATCTCCGGTATCGATGGCAGGCGATCCGGCAGAAAGGGTGAAATCCCATTGTGACGGATCAGTCATTCCGATCGATCCGTATAAATTGGATTTACCCGGAAGAGCAGGATCTGAATCTGAAATACAGTGATTAAAATACCAGGTTGGATAACCATGGTCGTTATAATCTGTTGAATGATTCGCAAGAACACAGTTATGCAGTTCCCCACTGGAGTAGTTATAAGCCCACAAAGGAATATTACAATTATAAAAATCAGATTGATATATTTTAACATGAGAACCGAAACTGGGAGACACTCCCCTTTGATCTCTGGCAAAAACCGACCGGATCACGGTAACCTGAGATCCGTATCCGGTTGAGATTCCCTTATCATACATTCTGGATATCAAACAATTACTAATCTTTGAATAACTGCGCCAATGATCAATCCCGTCATCCTCGGTTTTATAAATAACACAATTATCCAGAATATGCGGTTTGGTAAAATCTTTCACCGACCAATAATAAACCGCATCAGCGTCGTCACCTGTGGTTGACCAGTCATTATCGGGTAATTCGATGAACCAGCTGTTTCGTGTTTCCGAAGTACAATACCTCAGCTCCATGCCGAGCCGGGACCTGGCAATCAGCAGATTATTAATGTTAAAATCAGAATACTCTGCATATATTCCGGATCCATTATTATCTGTTAAAGTGACATGATTCATATCCATTACGGCGTGATCTGCAAAAATTAATGGCTGACTCCGTCCATGTCCGTAAGTGCGACGTCCGTCCCCTCCTCCATGAAACATCATCACCCATTCGAATGTACTGGTTGAATCCACATTATGGATTTCCACTCCTCCCCAAATACTGTCAGAAACTCTCGGCATAATAACAATAGGCTCTGCCAGAGTACCCTCCATAGCGATACGGCCGTAGGAGATAATGTTTTTGGCTTTGTTAAAGATCAGTTTGGCACCGGCCTGAATAATAAGATTAGCCGTATCCACGATGGTGAGATCGCCTGTAATCCGGTAATCCACTCCTGAAGCAAGAATCAGACTCTTTTCCATTGTGCCGGAAAGATAAACTTTGGGTCTTGAGTCTACCACCTGCACATACCTGCTGTAAGGATACCCATCAATAGAAATGTTAAAATCATGATCAGCGGTCACCTGTGTCACCAGAGAACCTCTTCCGTTCCGGATCCGGATCTCACGGTCACTCAAGCTACCGGATGTCACGGAAAGATTAAATGCCTCATTAACTTTCCGGTCGATATTTCCATTGGCATCCGTAATGGTGACCAGCACCGGCATCCACTCTCCGCTGATCACTTGTGCAGGCGCCACAATATTGGCATCTACCAGGTGATTAACCTCGCCGGGTGTGGGATAATTAAACGTAATAAAATCTCCTGTTGCATCCGGCAGACGTCCCATACTTTCACCTTGATTCAGATAATTATAATCCACCCGGTCAATCATTTGCACCCAATCTCCGGCATTTTTTGATAGCACCACAGCGCCATGGTCTGCATTTAACTTAAAATTGGTATTAAGCGGCCCAACTTCCGGGGTTGCGGAAGCTAAAAACAGGATATGTTCACCGGGATCAAGATTTGTCAGGTTGGGAAATCCGTCCGGGATCCGGTATTTCAACATATTATCAGGGGTGTCACTCAGGTAATATCCGGCCAGGTCAACAGTTACGGATCCGGTATTAACCAATTCGATCCAGTCGGTACTACCCCAATATCCCTGCTTACCAGGCAAAGCGGAAAGTTCATTTATCCTGATATCTTTGTATATACCAACCGGATTTGGTGCTCCGGGTGATCCTCCCAGATATTGTGATTTAACCCAGTTGTTTCCCTCGTTGTTATCTGACTGAATATTATCTAAAGCGATGGAATATCCGCTCTCAGGAACAGAAACCGGCCAGGGTGAAGTTGTTGCATAGTTGACCCGGTCAGCCACCGTACCATCCGGCTGGTAGAGGATAAGCTCCTCACCTGAATTATTTAAATCACCTGATGACCATTGATAAACCGGTCCCCGGACAAAAGAGTAATTACTGTTTTCTGCTGTTACCAGAACGGTTTCGCCTGTATTCAGCCAAACATTATCCTGAAATGTACAAGCGATTCCTGAAAAGTAATAACCGTTCAGATTCACTTTACTCCGGCCTGCATTGGTCAGTTCGATATACTCATAAGATTCTCCTGTGTTTGGTGGCGGAGCATAATAAATTTCACTGATCACCAGATCTCCTTCACGTTGCGGAATAAATAAAGCCGTTATGGTATAGTCATCATCTCCTGAAAGATTTAATTCCGAATCAGGATTTATATCCGGTGTGCCGTCAATTTCCCATCCCTGAAACAGGTAACCCGGATATGCTTTGGCACTAAGTTTGAAAGGAGCTCCCTGAAACGGATGACCCGAATAGGTTTGATCAGTAAGCAGACGGTCATTTGAAAAAACCTGACCCGCATTAGGCGGAGCAACTGATATACTCAGGTCGATCGTTGAAGAGGTGTTGAAAAAATCCTTCATGTAATTTTGCTGAACAGTTGCCCTTTGCCGGGCAAAATCCCTCATCTCCTCAACCTTGTTTTCCCAATCGGCTTTTGAGGTAAGTGTACCGGTAAATGTTCCTTCCCATCGTTCAATATGCCTGGCTATATAGGGATCGATCATATTTGCCATACTATCAATCATATGAAGCGCCCGGTTTTTTTCAAAAACCGTTTCTGAAAGAACTGTCAGCCGGTTCAACAGACGTTTTTTAAAATCATGATTTTTTACCAGTGACTTAAATACCAGGTCCACAGAATTCAAAGAAGAAAGCACATTCTGATCAAGAAACGTATAACCATAATCCAGGTCTGAAACTGTATATTTGAATTTACCATCCGGTGTTTTGGTTCTCCATACCCGCCGGTTATGTAACCAACTCCGGTTGGCGGTCAGTATCTCAATACTGACATAATCGAGGTAATTATTCAGATCGATCATTGATCCTGCCTGAGCATAGTTATCGGGATCAGTCATATCATTGGCTGTCACGAAATTCCACATAGCCCAATAAGCTGCATCATCTCCGGATTTCACTTCAATACGCGGCGGATAAAAATCATTATCCACATAGAGCAGGTCGGTCTGATCCGGATCAACCTGGTGATGAGCAAGCAGGTATTGTTCATTATATTTTTCACGGATGTTGTGAATACCCATATAGCTGCCATTGATAAAGACAACAGATGGTCGGTAATTCTGAAGATCCAGATCTGTTTTCCCTTCAATCAGGCTTTGTTCAAACCCATCCCTGAACATAGTTTCCCTCCAGTCATCGGATGAACTCCGCAATACGAAAGACTGATAATACGTAATCGGAGAATCGGGGAAAAGCCGGTAATTCAAGCCGTCCAGGCCATTTTCATCGGGGCGGACAAAAACGGAGAGTGATTTTTGTGAAAACCTGACTGCACCCCGGCCAAACAAACGCAGGTCAACCCGGCTGGTAAACCCGGTACCGTCAGGTTCAAAAAACTGAAGAACAGCCGGTCGCTTCCACTCTTTCCGTTCAGTCAACCGGTCGTCAAGATAAATCCCCATTGATTCATCAGAAAGAAACCGGTCATCAATGGCAATTGAAATTACCGGGATATTAAAATTCTCATCGATCAGGTAACTTTGGGTAACCACTTTCCCGGGCAATTGATTATCTTTAAAACACCGGGCTTTGATAACACTACTGTAACTCACTGTGAGCGGACCGGTATACCGGTCAGAGAATATGTCAGGGTCTGAACCGTTTCTGGTATAACGAATAGTCACATTGGGATCATCAGCGGTTAGCTCCAGTTCAACGGATCCGGCATACAATCCTGCCTTCTTGGAGAATACAGGTTTTGGAGGCAGTTCCCCCGTAGTTACACCACCTTGATTAGTTGCGCCCGGAGTTGGAAAGCCGAACCACCCCAACGTATCTTCTCCATCCTGTAACCGGCCGTATGAATTATTCGGCGGTACAGAAGGGTAATGAAGAGAATCGACCACATCTCCTGAATCATTATAAAGAGCAAGAAATTCTCCGGAGCCTGAAAGATGAAAATTAGTATGCAATCCGGCATTCGTACCATCTGCGTAAACCAAAAGGTAAGCACCCGGATTAATTACCGTTCCGGACGGAAAGGTCCATTTTTTTGGTTTAGCAAGATTATCCGAAAGTGTATATCCACCCAGATCAACAGGTTCATAGCCACTGTTTAGCAACTCAATCCAATCCGTAAACTGGTTTTTATCATCCGGGAAGTACGAATAATTCCTCGGAGATATCTCATTGATAACCATTGGATTCAAAGCATGCGAAGAGGCTGCCAGCTCAAGATCAAAGCTGATGTCCGAGCTGGTTGGAGATTGCTGATGCACCTCAACCGCAATGATATTGACACCCGTAATCAGGGCGTCTGCATCCACGTAAAAAGGCAGGTAAGTAGATTCTTCGTCTCCCCCCACTGCAATGACGGCCATAGTTTCAGGGCCCACCTGATCCGGCATGTTGGTTGAAACTATTTGTATCCCGTTGAGATAAACGACCGCCCCATCGTCGCGCAACAATTTAATAAGCAGACGCTGATAATTATCCGCATCTGCCACATTAAATGATTTTCTGAAGTAATAGGTAATGTATTTGTTTGATGCATCCGTACCATAATTCAGGATGGTTTGTTCATCCCCGTCTCCGTAACCCAATTGCGCGGGTCCTTCAGACCAGGTTTGATCATTGAAATCCGGCAAATTCCAATTACTTCCAGGGAAAACTCCGGAATCATTATATTTCCAGACCGAATGTTCCGGAATCAGAGTGGTATTTTGTCCGAAGCCACCGGACCAGCCCACCATTCCCATGAGGATGATCATCACCATCATCATCCGGCAGATTTTGCTATTTCCCAAACGGATCATTTTCCGGATTAACACTTTTATTTAATCAATAACATTTTATAGGAATCCCGATAATATTCATAATAGACGGTATAATAATACAATCCGGGAGTCATTTTTCGTCCGTACCCATCCTTACCATCCCACGTCAACAGATAAGAGCCGGGAGTATAATTCCGATCGGCCAGAAGGCGAATACTGTTGCCATGGATATCTCTGATCCAAACCTGAATATTATGTTCTTTCTTTACCAGCAATCCTATTTGTGTTTGCACAGAGAACGGATTGGGATAGTTTTGAGAGATTGTTACATCCTGATTTGTCGGATTTTCATTGCTTTTAGTATTGGTTTTACCAGGAGTGGGACTGTTGGCGAAAATGGTCCAATGGTCTGTTCCGTCAGGATATCTCCCCATAGAAGCATTCGGGAAAACAACCGGATAATAAAGGGTATCGATCCATTCAAACCCGGATGCTGTCTTAGCTGAAATCCCCACCATTTCACCCTCACCTGTCAGTTTAAAACCGATGTGATTTGCTCCGAGTGAAGGTCGCCCATCGGCAAAAAGCACGGTAAAGCCTTTAGGCGGAATGATTGTTTTTACCGGATCCCGGTCAGATATACGATATTTACCCGGGTTATCAGGATTATCTGTCAGATAGAGGCCTGCCAAATCCACAGCAGCATCCCCGGGATTATAAATTTCGATCCAATCAGAATAGCTACCCAGCCGGTCGGGGTAAAAATCCACATTAACCGGTTGTACTTCATTGATTGAAAGCCCAGGAATTTGCCCTCCCTCATTAAAATAAACAGTAATCTTAGTCTGAGAGTTAAAAATCTGGCTCCATTCCGGTATATCTGAAGTAGATATTTCAGGATTGGAGGTTCCAACAACCCCGCGTATTGACAGATCAAACATAAGGTCAGAACTGGAGGGATCTGCCTGGTGAACTTCAATGGCAATCGTATTGTTACCATCAACCAGATATTCAGGTCCGATTTCAAAAACAAAATATTTCGTTTCATCCGGGGCATTAACCGCATTGACAGCTAATGTTTCAGGTCCGCTGGTTGCAGGCATATTTGAACGGATTACTTCGTGTCCGTTTAAATAGACGACAGCACCGTCATCCCTAAGAAGTTCGATGATCACTTTTGACCATTGACTACTTGATTTTATTTCAAAATCATGTCTGAAATATGTCGTAATAATTTTATGCGTCGGATCATTTCCGAAAGAGATAATAGTACAGATATCCGGATCATGGTAACCCAGGATTCCACAGCCTTCAAGCCATCCGGTTGTCTGGTAATCAGGCTGAAACCAATTATCACCGGGAAAGATACCTGTATCCAGATAGTACCATCTGTTATTTTTACCTATCCATTTAATGGTATCCCCTGCCAGTAAGGGATTGGTATTAATTTCAATATGGTCAAACCGGTATTGGGGATTTGGCAAAGCCCGCAGGTTAAGTTCCTGATCCGAAAAATAGGTTGCATCTGCGGAGTCTCTTATAACCAATTGATTATCAACAACAATCCTGCCAGCATCCGGTGGCACTACACGGAAAGAAAGATCAACCGGATTCTGTAGGCCAAAGTAGTCATGAATGTATTGAAGCAGGAAACCTTTTCTTAAACGTGCAAATCGTCTGAGTGATTCAACATTTACCAGCCATTTATCATAACTCTCAAGCCATCCGGTTTCAATATAGCCGGTTTGGTCGCTGTAAAATGTCCAACCATGATAACCCAGCCAGCGGTTAATATGACGGTTGATTTCGGGTTGTATCTGTTGTTGCAGGCTGTCAATAACGGATATTAGCCGGTTGGTTTCAAATGTAGTATTCAGATGCCGCAGCAGGGTTTCAAGAAGTTGTTTACGAAATTCAGGACTGGTCATCATACCTCTCAGAAAATCGGTAGAACCCGGATATTCAGGAGGATTTTCAAGCGTAGCCCAATCCAGTGTATTATGCCAGAACAACTGAAATGAAAGATCCAGATCTTTTAAAATCCACCGCCAGACTCCGTTTTGAATTCTGGGTCGCCAAAATTTAATATTACCTCCCGGCCAGTCATAATTGGCATAAAAAACCTCTGTTGCGATATAATTGATATATTCCTGGATATCTACGAGGCTTTTTACATGTGCATAGGCATCCGGATCACTCAGATCATGGTTTTTCACAAAATCCAGCAATTCATTATAAGCAGTCAGGTCTCCCTCTCTCACATCGTTCATCAGGGAGATCAGATCCAGGTTATCTTTATTGAAACCATGATTCTCTTCGATATAATCATCACCGATTTTTTCACGAATATTCTGGATTCCCCAATATTCGCCATTCAAAAAAAGGATAGCCGGCCGGTAGGCGCTGTAATCAATATCCATCTGCCCGGCAATCACCGTATTCATCATTCCATCGGCCATCATGGTGGATGCCCAGTCATTCCCTGAGGCACGAAGCAGAATATCATTAAAGGATTTAATTGGTTTATCATTAAAAAAACGATAATTGAACTTTGGCTTTCCATAGGTTCCTTTAGCAATAATCCTAAGAGATTTCTGGCTGGCTGTACGGGTGAGTCCTCCGGAGATTTTCAGAGCTGCCGCCTGGTCAATCTTAATTTTATGATTTGATTCAAACATCTCAACGTAACATTCTTTCTCCCAGTCCTGCCAGAAATTTCCATTTCCCCATCCCCAAACGTAATTCGGCCCTTCCACATATATGCCGGTCTGTTCATCCCAAAGATTAGCCGGATCAGTAGTGATTGAAAAGACCGGAAGTGTAGTAGGTTCGTTAATCAGGTAAGTTTGTGTAATTACCGGGGAGGGCATTTTCCCGGTTTGGTATTGCCGGGCTCTGATAACGGTAGTTTTACGGATATTCATGGATCCTGTGAATTGATCAGACAGTTCAGTGGGGTCTGAACCGTCGCTGGTAAAACGGATGATATTACCAGGATGAGTCGGAGAGATCGTCAGGGTAATTTGCCCGGTATAGAAACCATGAGGCAATGAAAACAGAGGTGGCGCAGTGATTTGACTTCCGCCGGGGTCTATATTTGTTTCAAGTGGCGTAGGTTTAGAAAAAAAGCTCCACGTATCTGAGCCATTCGGATAACGGCCATATGAAACATCCTGGAATTGAAGAGGATAAGAAATTGAATCAAGGTAAATCCCCATAGGAGTAGTCAATCCGATAAATTCACCTCCGGAACTTAAACGGAAATTTGTATGTAAGCCAACATTCTGATTATCGGCCCATACCAACAGGTAACCACCTGCTTTTATCGAGCTTCCCTGTGGAAAAACCCAGCGTCCGGGTTTTAAGGGATCATCGGTCAGTCGCATGCCGGAAAGGTCAACACGTGAATTGCCCGAATTAAACAGTTCGATCCAATCTCCGTGCTTTTTAAAATCCGGATCAGCGAGGCCGGTATTATTATCAGCCACAAACTCGTTGATTACGACTTGTCCTTCCAGTGAGACATGATACAGAACCGGAAAAAGAATCATACAAATCCATATTATGGAAAAGAAATTCCGGAAAACATGTCTAAACCCTCTGATCATAGTGCTCTGTTCTCTTTTTATACCAAGCCTGATAATTTACAAATATTATGCAAAAGTGTCCTGTCTCATTAAAGAGGAGTATAATTAAACTCCTGTATAATGAGTTCTATTTCTCTGGAGTAAAGCGGTGGTCTGCCACGGTAGAGCCACAAATTGATTCTGGCTTGTACGTTTTTTCCTTTGGGAATACCCCATCTTCTAAACTTCCAATGTGCAATTTCCAATTGTCCGTTTTGTTTGTCGTGGTGACCATGCATACTTTTAAACTCAATCATATTGGGTTTCCAGACAAATTGATGGGTAGTGAATGTCCCGTTTTGTTTAAAAGAGAAAGGATACAGATGACCGGATTTTTCGGCCGGTTGCACTACATATTGTCCGTTCAGTTCCTGAATTCGTCCCCAGCGGCTGAATTCGATGTCCAATTCGCGGTGGTTTGAAAAGCCACCCGGATACCAGGTAAAAAAACCGGCTACAGCAGAGGGGTCAAGATAATCGACTCGTGAGGCCAGCTTAAAAGTGTATTTTCCGTATCCGAACAGTTTTTCTGAAATTACTTCGGAGCACTGCCAATGACCTCCGGCCCATTTGATTTTAAGATGCAAACGGCCCCGGTTATCCACCCAAACCTGATCTGCCCGATCAGAAAAATAATTAGGTCCGGGGCCTGTCAAATGACGGCTTGACTTTACGATCCAGTTATACCCTGAGAATCGGATCACCCGTTCCCTGCGGGGAGTTGTTGACCACATCTTGCAACCGGTAGGCAGGATACAGGTCGATACAAGCAGAAAATAAAACAGTGCCCTCTTTCGCATCAGTTTTTACGCCTCAGGTCTCTGTAATAATCTTTCATGATTTTCCCCAGCAGGGGGCGGTATATTTTATAAAAGAATTTACTTCTTTTTAAATATTCCTGATTATAGAAAAGAAAATCGAGCCAACCTGAACCAGCGAAATATGCAGAGCGCATTTTGATTGGGTTATCACTAAAATCAGCACCGAAATAGTAGTATGGTGAGGGACCGGTAGATTCCATAATAGCAGGAAATTCTTTCGGTATATGGTATCGCTGCATGATGGAATCTCCCTTTTCATTAGGTTCAATTCGGAAAGTACTGACTACAAGATTACTATCATTTAACGGAAGTGAAATATCGAACCAGAACGGATAGTGTGCCTTAGCAGCCATCCGATACTTTTTCTGACCATATTCTGATGTATAAATAAAGGGGATTTTTACATTCAGGTGAGTTGTATCCTCCAGTATTTCAATCCAGTCATCATCTCTGGCAAATACGATACCCGCTTTACTAAACGGCCATTTGCCCCCATGTTCCCTCATATAGTTATTTACCACCCACATAGGAAGTTCTTCATTTACACCCGGGATAAGCGGATCAAAATATCTGCCGACCCAGCGGGTCCATTTGATATTGATCAGATCTCCGGCTTGTTTCCGTATGTATTCGGGTGTGGTATGTTGCTTTTTTAATTGTTTCAACAGGTACAGGTCGTTGTCGCTCATACCCCCGTATATCCACTGTGAACGCTCTTTCCATGTAATGGTATCGCGGTACCATTCATTCACGTAAATTCCATACATATCCGTCATATAGATCATATCCAGTGTATCTGCCAGTGAATCCAGCTGGTAGATATCAAAGGAGTCAATATCTCTTTTATACCACTCTTTACCCCGTTCAATCGGGAAAAAGCCATAGTAATCCTTTTTAATCCGGTAAAACCTCCGGTTAGGTTTGGCGTATTTATGATGATTTAAAACCCAATTAAAAGAGCGGTGTTCCGGACCGGAATTAAACAGAACGGTTTTATCCATAATCAGGATATTGATAGGTTTCACCGGCTTGATTAACCAAGCCAGAAAACTCCAAAGAGGAAAGAAAATAATAAGCAGGAGTAATACTTTAACCAATCGGGATGACATGACCTTATAATTTAATAATGAGCATACTAACTTAAGATGCAAAATCCAGAATGCAAAGCAGAAAATCGGAAACTTATTATCCGATTCTTAACAAAACAACCTGCATCAACTGTTTTGCATCCAATTAACCAATCCTTTATAACTAAGTATTTCCAGGAGTTTCTCAGGCAGGGGTTCAAAGCTGAATGATTGGTCGCCCACACGGATAAGGCCCTGGTCAATTTTAACATCCACCTGTTTGCCAGGCTGATAAGCTTCGACAGCCTTTTTGTGAACGATCAACGGGAGACCCTGGTTGATAGCAGAGCGGTAGAAGATACGGTTAACCGATTTGACGATTATCGCCCTGATTCCAAGATATGCCAGTCCGACTGAAGGATGTTCCCTGGAACTTCCGCATCCGAAATTTTCTCCGGCGATTATGATATCGCCTTCGGTCGCACGTGCCGAGAAAGAGGGATCAAATCCGGCAAAAAGATGAGGAATAATCTCTTTGCCATCCGAACTCATCACGGTATAGGTCAGGTTACCGGCAAACATCTGATCGGTATTCAAATGATCCTGATCGGCATAATTCCAAACTCCGTTTTCATAGCGATTGTCTTCTTTGGGAATTCCGGGTGTCGGTGCAGTGGTTCGTCCGGTTATGAAATAATCTGTGTGTCCCGGTCCTCTGGGATCGGTAATTTCACCAGTAAGGGCTGAATGAGCCACTGTCGCAGGTGAAGCAAGGAATATAGAAGCATTAGGATTACCCATCCGGCCTTTAAAATTCCGATTCGCGGTAGAGATTACCGTAAAACCGTCAGCCGGAATACCCTGACCGGTACCCAGACAGGGTCCGCAGGAGGCACTAAGTATCGTGGCTCCGGCTTCAACCAGTTTAGTGATCACCCCTTCATCCACGGCTCTTAAAAAGATCTCTTTGGAAGCAGGTACTACTACCAATTGAAAATCCTTCTTGATATGTTTACCCTCAAGAACGGCAGCCGCTTCACGTAAATCTTCCAGCCTTCCATTGGTACAAGTACCAATCACACCCTCATGTACCGGAGTACCCGCCACTTCTGTCACTGTTTTCACATGTTCAACCTGATGTGGTGCAGCCACAAGAGGAACCATCTCATCCAGGTTAATAGTCATTTCCCACAGATAGGAGGCATCCGGATCAGCCCATACTCCATCAAAAGATTCCTGAAAATAATCACTCAGTATCTCATCAGGTGGAAAAACGGCATTTTTTGCTCCCATTTCCGATGCCAGATTAGCCAGTGTCATACGGTCGGCGATTGAAAGTGTTTTAATACCCGGCCCGTGAAATTCGAGCGAGAGGTAATTTCCACCGGCCGCGCCAATTTTTCCAATGAGATACAAAGAGAGGTCTTTGGCAAAAACACCTGGATGCAGGGTCCCTTCAAGCACGATTTTTACTGATTCAGGGACTCTGAACCATGTTTCCCCCCTTTTCCAGATCCCGGCTGATTCGGTCCGGTCAATCCCCGCAGCAAAAGCATTAAAAGCACCTGCCGTGCAGGTATGAGAGTCACTGCCCACGATGATCATTCCGGGTTGTGCATACTGGGCCATAATTTGATGACAGATCCCGTCGCCGGCATCATGGAAGCGTTTTACTCCCTGATCTTTTGTAAATTGGCGAATGGCTTGATATTGTGTAGCCAGTTTGGCATTAGTGGGCGGTGCATTATGGTCCAATACAACTAATAACTGATCCGGGTCAAATACTTTTTGTCCACCCATCTTCCTGAAAGTATTCAGGATACTTATTGTATTGTCATGGGTCAGAACAATATCGGGAGATTTAAAAAGGATCGTTCCTGCAGGTGCTCCGAATACTTTTTCTACAAATGTTTGATTCATTGACTTTTAATTAAATATCCCTCCACGCAGATAAATACTCATCTGTATGTCAAAGAATGGATGAATACTGATTTTAGTTTGCCGCGTCAGATTGGTCACTTCTCCTTTCTCAAAATCAACTCTGAGCCGGTCACCATGCTGCAGAGCAAGTTTTTTTAAAGAATCGTAAGTTAAAATCGGGAAAGCCGCATTAATAGCGTTTCTCTCATAAATAGCTCCAAAGCTTTCTGCAATAATACAACTAATGCCCAATGACTTAAAGCAATCAACCGCTTGCTGTCGCGAAGACCCGCTACCAAAATTCTTATGTGTCACGATGATATCTCCCGGTTTGGCTTTTTTTGCAAAATCCTCAAATCCTTTCAGATTATCGAAAGCATACTGCCCCATCTCATTTTGATCGGTAACGGAAAGGTAACGATTATGATAGATCATATCCGTATCAATGTTATCCAATGGAATATACCAGGCATCTCCTTCAACCACTGTAGGTAACACAACCTGATGAGAATTCTTCTCAACCTTCTCAACCTTCTCAACCCTCTCAACCTTCTCAGCCCTCTCAACCTTCTCAGCCCTCTCCATCTCCTCCAACCGTTCAGGGGTAGTAATCACTCCTGCGACAGCCGAAGCTGCCACTACGGCCGGTGAGGCCAGAAACACATCTCCCTTACCTTGTTTGCCCGGAAAGTTTCTATTACCGGTACTGACGGTTATTTCTCCAGGTCCGTTTTGGCCCACCTGACCGGCTGCGCATCCGGCACATCCGGCATTGGAAACCAGTGCGCCGGCATCTTTAAAGATCTGCATCTCTCCATTTTTCAAGCACTGCATCCAGACCTTATCCGTAGCAGGTACAATTTTTAAAACGACTCCGCTGGCTACCTTATGCCCTTTGAGGATTTCTGCAGCTGCAACCATATCGGCATATCGTCCATTGGTACAACTTCCGATAAAAGCCGAATCGATAGGTTTACCAAGAAAATCCTCAACCGAAACAGTATGATGCGGTGCTCCCGGGAGAGAGATTCTCGGGATAAATCCGGTCACATCCAGTTCAAATGTTTTCAGGTACCGGGCATCCGGATCTGCCACAACCGGAGTAATGGTTTTACCAGCTTTTTTACTGCAATAGTCAATAATCTCTTTGTTTGGCGTAAAAAATAAAATAACCGCTCCCATTTCCGTTCCCATAGATGCAATTGTAATCCTCTCATCCAACGTAAGTTGATCCACAACCGGGCCATAAAGTTCCACACTATAACCGAGCAGTGTATTGGCGCCAAAATGATCCAGCAGATTCAGCACAAGATCTTTGGCAGTCACAGAAGCAGGCCGGGTACCCCGGAGAATCAATTTAACCGACGGGGGTACTCTAAACCAAACCCGGCCGGTAGCCCATGATGCAGCAATATCCTGGTCACCCATCCCCTGTCCCAAAGCTCCCACGGCACCAAGAATATTGGCATGCGAGTCTGTTGTAACTGCTGTAGTACCCGGATAAACCAAACCTTCGTGAATGAGGATATGCGTACCCACTCCCTGGTTGATATCATATACTTTAATACCATACTGGTTCGCATATTGACGGCAGAGTTGCTGGTTTGTTGCATACTTCTGATCAGAACCTGTTGGATTACAATCAAAAGTGAAAAATGTGCGAGACGGATCATCCGGTTCCAGACCATGATCTTTAAGATTTTTAATCACATTGGCACCACCAAAATCCCTGGCTGCCCGTACATCCACATGCATATCCACAATATCCCCCGGCTGTACAGTGGATTGGGTGGTATGGCCGGCAATTATTTTTTCAATCAGTGTCATTCCCATAATTTCAAGATTTTAAGTGGGTAAATTTATTAAATTACCGGCTCAATGAATAATCTGATTATTTATGGTGCGGGATAAAAAGGTAGTTGTGGTATTACCTGCTTTCAATGCGGCAAAAACTCTGGAACAAACTTATCGTGAAATACCGGATGATATTGTGGATGAAGTAATCCTGGTGGATGACCGGTCTGAAGATACTACTCTGGAGATTGCACGGAAACTGGGTATTACTCAAGTCATCAGTCATTCTGAGAACAAAGGATACGGAGGAAATCAAAAGAGTTGTTATGACGCGGCGCTCAGCCGCAAAGCCGATATCATCATTATGGTACATCCAGATTATCAATACACTCCAAAATTAATTCATTCGATGGTTTATCTGATTGCCAATGGGGTGTATCCGGTAGTTTTAGGATCCAGGATATTAGGACGGGGAGCATTAAGAGGGGGCATGCCCTTATGGCGTTATTATGCCAATCGGGCACTTACATTGGCACAGAACCTGATCATGAAAGAAAAACTATCTGAATATCATACAGGTTACCGGGCATATTCTGCAGAAGTACTTCAACAAATCAATTATCATCATAATTCGAACGATTTTGTATTTGATAACCAGATAATTGCCCAGATTTTTTACCACGGATTCCGCATTGCAGAAATTACCTGTCCGACTACTTATCATGATGAAGCCAGTTCCATTACTTTACCCAGGAGCATCCGTTATGGTTTTGGCGTCTTAGCCACTGCATTTGCCTATCGGTTGCAGCGATGCAGGATTGCCCGGTTCAGAATATTTAATCATGAGTAAAGGCACACTTTTTTTAATCCCGAATGTCCTGGATAAAGGTCAGCCTTCCAGGGTTATTACTCCATCCGTAATTGAGGTGGTCAATCAACTTAAATATTTTATCGTAGAGGAGGAGCGCGCAGCCCGGGCTTTTCTTGCCCGGGCCGGGATGAGAGATCATCTCGATAGTCTGGATTGGGCGATACTCAACGAGCATACCGAAGCTACGGAAATTCCCCAAATTATTAATCCGCTCCTGCATGGAGTAGATGCCGGCATGTTATCTGAGGCCGGTTGTCCGGCAATTGCAGATCCCGGGAGTAACCTTGTACTAACAGCTCACGCAATGGGAATCCGGGTAGTACCCTTTACCGGTCCCTCTTCCATCATACTGGCATTAATGGCTTCAGGATTAAACGGTCAGCAATTTACATTTAACGGATATCTGCCGGTTAAAACAAAAGAGAGAATACAACGAATCAGGGAACTTGAACAGCGCCTTAAGCGATCAGGTGAAACTCAACTCTTCATTGAAACACCTTATCGTAATCGTCAGCTATTCAAGGATCTGATTGATCATCTTAGTCCGCAAACCCGCCTTTGCCTGGCAGTAGACCTGACCACTCCGCAGGAGTACATTCAAACCCGCACCATTACAGAATGGAAAAAGGGTATGCCGGATTTGCATAAACGGCCGGCGGTTTTTCTGATTGGCAGGTAATCAAACAGCAATTATTATTCAACTTTCAGTATCTCAATATCAAAAACCAGTGTGGAATAGGGAAGAATGATTGATTTAAATCCTTTTTCACCATAAGCCATTTTTGAAGGTATAATCAAGCGGACTTTCGCACCGGGTTTAAGTCCGGCCAACCCCACTTCCCAACCCGGGATCACCTGATTACGGCCCAATGTAAAGGTTAACGGCATATTCCGTTGTAAAGACGAATCAAAAATATGTCCGTCGATTGTAGTCCCGGTATAATGTACGGTTAACCGGCGTCCTTTTCTTGCCGGAAGTCCTTTCCCCATTTTCTGAATAATACGATACACTCCACTTGACAGAGGAGCTTCCTGTACATTGGTACGTTCGAGGTAATCCTTCAGCAGAATTTCTTCCTGAGCCTCACCGGTATGGTAAATTTGCATTCTCTCTTTTTCAAGCTCCTCCACCGAAAGTAAACTTTTCAGACGGAGGTTGATATAAACCGGATCTCCTCTTTCGAAAGAAGAAGGAAGCTCTCCTTTTCTGGATTTTTCATAATAATCAGCAGCATCCAATAAGAAACTGATACTGTCACCCACCTGGATCATAGAGAGCCCTGTATTGAAATCTCCTTTATAAATAGGCCTGGCCAGTTGAATCCGGTAAAAATCATTGGCATCGATCACTTTCCCCTCTTTATTTCGAATAGCCAGTGACAAAACCAGGATATCTCCCACCTGCGGGGTTTCCCCTTCAGGATTCATTTCAAGGAAATGATATTTTAATCCCGAAGGGTGTTTTTTATATTCACTCTTCTTAGTTCCGCATGAACTTAGCAGGACAAACAATGCACTGACAATCAATGTTATTCTCATGTTTAATTATGTTTCTGATTTATGATCTGTACTTTTATTTCATACCATAATGTGGTTTGCCGGGGGATTCTGATCCCGTCACCCGTAAAACCGAATGCAAGATGGGGTAACAAAAGCAACCTGGCGCTATCACCGTCATGCATTTTTAACAGAGCTTCATATAGTCCGGCTTCCATCTCTTCATGACCGACGACCACTTGTCTTGGGCCTTGTTGTGAAGAGGACTCAAGCACCTCTCCTTTCAGGGAACGAATGGTATAACAGATTGTTACCCGGTCACCGTCGACAATAATTTTGCCCTGTGCAACATTTTTCTGTTGAGGATAGATATAATAATACAATCCGCTCCCGGTAGTTTGTAAATTCCAGTTGTGTTGGCCGATAAATTCCTTCAGATTTTTCATCTCTTTTTGCAACAGTCTGCGATTCGTTTCAATCAGTTGATCCGTAGTCGGAGTATTATTTTGTTTCTGCGACTGGGTGATACGCCGGGGACCACATCCTGAAGCTATCATCCAGGTAAGCAGACATAAACCCGTAACACGTACAAACAGATTATTTCTCATTATCCGGGGGAAGCTTTGGCTGGTTAAGGAACTCTTTCAGAATTTTTTCAAAATACGCCAATGTCTCTTTCATGCTCCGGTATGATTTTCCGCCAGCAGCATTCAGATGCCCTCCGCCCTTGAAATATTTTGAAGCCAATTCATTAACCGGTAAATCACCTTTTGACCTCAGTGATAATTTTATATGGTCATCCTGTTCGGTAAATAAAACGGCAATAGAGATACCGGCAATAGAAAGGGGATAATTAACCAGTCCCTCAGTATCACCTTTTTGATGACTAAACCGGTTCATCTCCTCTTTTGTCAACCAGATATAAGCGGTTTGAAGGTCAGGCAGAATCACCATCTTTTCAGAGAGACAATATCCGGTAAAACGTAATCGTTCAGCTGAAAACTGATTATAAACCCGGTTAAATATCTCATCAATTTTTACGCCGTATTCCAACAAATCGGCTACTGTTCTAAAGAGAGCCGGGGATGAACTGCTTACTTTAAAACCGAGGGTATCCGTTATGATACCTGTAAGCAGACAGGTAGCACTGTCTGTATCCAACAAATCAATCAGTCTTAACCGTTTGAGTATCTCATATATCAATTCTGCAGTAGAGCCAAATTGCGGAAAAGAAAAATTATAACGGGCAAATCCGGTTCCGCCGGGATGGTGATCAATTAATACTGAAGGTTTCGTGATCTTTTCAAGAAGCGTCTGTATTTCAGTCCCTAAACGTTCAGGATCATTAAAATCCACCATAATGACCAGTTCTGCAGAAGTCAATTCTTTTGCAGCAGACTCTGGATTCCGTTCGTAAATCAGGATTGAGGAATGGCCGGGCAGCCAACGGAGGAAGGCGGGAGAAGAATCCGGAATAATCACGCTGACCCTGTGGTGGCCTGCTTTATTTAAAATCCGCATCATTCCTAAAGCCGAGCCCACGGCATCACCATCCGGATTTTTATGAGTTAGGATAACCACCCGGGAGGGTTGCCGCAAAAGATGCTCTAATTCTGACCATCTGCGGTCAGTTGACTGTTCGAAACGACCAGATAATTGGGTTGATAACATTTTATATTTTCTAAGTATATCGAAAGCACGAATTTTCTAATTTTATCGGACAAAGCCAAAATTACATGACAAACAACTTCACCTTTACGATCATCAAACCCGGAGCCGTTGCACATGAGCACATTGGAGAGATTTTAACTATGGTCACCAGAGCCGGATTCTGGATATCAGCCATGAAATATTTAAAATTAAACGAAGAACAAGCCCGTTACTTTTACTCTATTCACCAGGGAAAACCCTTTTTTGAAGATTTGATCCGGTTTATGACCTCCGGGCCCATTGTAGTGGCCATTCTCGAAAAAGAGGATGCAGTGGAAGAATACCGTAAATTGATCGGTAATACTGATCCGGCAAAAGCCGAACCCGGAACGATTCGTAAACTTTTTGCTGAATCCATTCAACGCAATGCGGTTCACGGTTCTGACAGCAATGAAAATGCAGTAAAAGAAGCCAATTTCTTTTTCTCACTTAGTGAACGTTTCACCAAATCAGGTAAATTCCCTATCTAAGGACAATCTCATGTATTAATTCTTTCCCTGCTCTGCGATTGAGCTCTTCTTTCAGTTCATTTCTCAGGTACATCAATTCGTTTCGAATCACTGAAGAACGCAGGGCAACATAGAGTTTACCATCCCTGATATATATTGACCGGGTAGCCCGGGCTACTTGTTTGCCCACCAGATCTTCCCATGACCTGACCAGTTCCCGTTCTGCCAGTTTCTGTTCCAGATCCATTTCTTCAAGTGCTTCCCGGATCAATTCCTTGATCATTTTGGTTTCAATTCTTCGCATTCTGTGCTATTAAACATTACCGGTCAAGGTTACCACAGCCTCACCTCCTGAAATTACAAAAACACGTGCTGATACCGGTATTCCAGTCAATATTTTTTTCAGGTGGTCCAGGTTTTTATCAGTAATAAAAATCTGTCCGAAGTGATCATTAGCAACCAGTTGCACAAGCTTCGTAACTCTTTTCTCATCCAGTTTATCGAACAGATCGTCGAATAGGATCAATGGATGAACAGATACTATTTCTTTTAAAAAATCATATTGTGCCAATTTAAGAGCTACCAGGAAGCTTTTTTGCTGACCCTGGGATCCCTGATATTTAATCGGATGGCCGGCCAGCAGAAGTTTCAGATCATCACGGTGAACTCCCGTGGTAGAATATTGTACTGCACGGTCTTTTTCACGTGTATCTCTCAGAAGATCTGTAAAGTCACCGGATGTAAGATGAGACTGGTACTCCAGATGAACCTGCTCCTCTCCGCCTGAAATAATTTGGTAATAGTGTTGAAAAACAGGTACCAGATCCTGAATAAAACGCTTCCTGGCTGAAAAAATCCGGTTTCCCAGATCCACCATTTTGTGATCCCAGACGGCAAGCATTTCTTCGTCAAAAGAGTGATTTTTGGCAAAATCTTTCAGCAACCGGTTACGTTGTTGCACAGCTTTCCCATAATGTATGATATCATCCAGATATTGCCTGTCGTATTGTGCGATTACACCATTCATATATTTCCGTCGTTCTTCGCTTCCATCCAAAATCAACGTGCTATCAGACGGAGAAACCATCACTAAAGGAATCAGTCCAATATGATCAGCCAGTCGCTGATAGGTTTTGTCATTTCTCACGAACCGTTTTTTCCGGTCTTTTTTCACACTGCAGAGGATCTGGTCTTCACGATCTGCAATTTGAAATTTTCCACGTATAGAAAAGAACAACTTTCCATGGTGGATATGGGCGACATCCTGATTGTGAAAGAATGATTTACAAAATGACAGGTAATAGATCGAGTCAAACAGGTTGGTCTTGCCCACACCGTTGTCTCCCACAAAACAGTTCAACTTTGGTGAAAGTTCAATATTGAGGTTGGTATAACTTTTAAAATTAACCAGGTTTAGCTCTTTCAGATATAAATTATCCATTTCGGGATAAAAATAGTTGAAAAAGTTCTACATTTGCGTGATTTTGTGAAAAGAAGAGATGATCTATGTCGAAAACTAAGAAAGACAAAAAAGACGATAACCTCGAAGTAGTTGAACAGGCGTTGACACGCTCCGAGAGGTTTATAGAAGAAAATCAAAAGATGATTACCATAGTAGTGATCGTCATTTTGGTTATTGTAGGCAGCTGGTTGGGATTCAAAAGGTTTATTATTTCACCACGTGAAAAAGAAGCTCAATCCCAAATGTTTGCTGCAGAACAATATTTTGAAAAAGACTCATTCAACCTGGCGTTGAATGGAGACGGTAACTATCTCGGTTTCCTGGATATCATGCAGGAATATAAGATGACCAAATCGGCCAACCTGGCACAGTATTATTCCGGGATAAGCTACCTTCGTTTGGGGCAGTTTAAAGAGGCGCTTACTTATCTCAGGAAATTTCGTGGCAAAGACGAATTGGTCGGATCTATTGCTCTGGGAGCCCAGGGGGATGCAAATCTTCAATTAGGCAACCAGGATGAAGCCATCAGCGCATACCTCAAAGCAGCCCGAAAAAGCGACAACTCGTTTACCACCCCGATTTACTTATTTAAAGCTGCCGGGTTGATAGAAGATAGTGGAGACTTCACGAAAGCTATTGATCTGTATAAAGAGATCAAAGAGAAGTATCCCAATTCCAATGAAGGGCGGATGATGGATAAGTACATTGCCCGTGCTGAAAACAAACGAAAGAAGCAATAGTTTTTTATCTCTTGTCTACTGCAACCCACAACCTGTCAGATTACACTCCGGGTGAAGTTCCTTCCGGATCAGGCAGAAGATTTGCTTTGATAATATCTGAATGGAATAAGGAGATCACCGAAATCCTGGCTGAAGGAGCCTATGATACTTTGGTCTCTTTTGGAGTTGATCCCGGCAACATCTTCACCCAGTGGGTCCCGGGCAGTTTTGAACTACCCTTGGGAGCCCAGTTTATTCTTGAACACAAACCGGTTGATGCGGTTATTCTACTGGGATGTATCATACAGGGAGAAACCCGTCACTTTGATTTTATCTGTCAGGGAGTTACTCAGGGCACTATGGAAGTTGGACTGAAATTCAGCAAACCGGTAGTATTTGGGATTCTTACCACACTCACCCTGGCGCAAGCAAAAGATCGTGCCGGAGGGAAACATGGAAACAAAGGGGTTGAAGCAGCTGTTACGGCTCTTAAAATGGTTTCTTTAAAAGAAAAATCCCAAAAGCATAAAAAATAATCCTGGTTTTTATCTCTTCTTCCTGACCGGATAGTTTCCTCCCCGTTGTTTTGACATCTCTTCGAGCCTTGCCTGGAACTTCGATTTCTTTTTAGGTTTTTTCTGATTCTGATTCAGCTGTTCCAGTATTTTATCCTCGTTGATACTTCTTTTAATAATCAACTGCTGAAGATAGGAGATCAGATTTGAAACAAAATAGTAGAAGCTGAGCCCGGCAGCATAAGAGTTAAACCAGACGAGCATCATCACCGGCATTATGTACATCATGCTTTTCATACCGGGCATCGGTTGAGCGGTAGCCGTCTGATCCATATTCATTTTTGTAGTGACTAACATAGAAATGGCCATCAAAAGTGTAAAAAGGCTCACATGGTCACCATATGCCGGTATTGTAAAGGGAAGATGAAGAATTGAATCATAAGTTGAAAGGTCATGCGCCCACAAGAAAGATTGCTGACGTAATTCAATAGAGGCAGGGAAAAAGCGGAAAAGGGCCAGCCAGATCGGCATTTGCAGCAGAGAAGGCAGGCATCCACCCATGGGATTTACGCCGGCTTTTCGATAGAGTGCCATGGTAGCCTGCTGTTTTTCCATGGCTTTTTCTTTGGGATATTTTTTATTGATTTTATCAATCTGAGGTCTTAACACCCGCATTCTTGCCCCCGACTTATAGGAGCGATATGACAGGGGAAAAACCAGTAATTTGAAAAAGATCGTCAGGATAATGATAATAATCCCATAATTACTGATGACCGATTCAAGGTAATGAAATATGTTGACCACAAACCATTTATTGATCCATGAGATAAAAGGCCATCCCAGGTCGATGAGATTACTGAAACCATGCCCCATCGCCTTAAGCTGTTTGTAATTATTGGGTAAAAAGTAGAATGAGAGTGGGATGTCTTCATTGGCTTTGGCATCATATGGCAAACTGATGGAAGCGGCGCAATGTTTGAGGTATCCGGTTGATTCATCCCTGTTCTCAGTTTGTACTGCTGCACTTGTGAAGTAATTATCTGCACGCAACAATGTACTGAAGAACTGCTGTTTAAAGGCAATCCATTCAACTTTTGTAGTTAGATCTGTGGATCCGGTCTTTCTGGATTGCAGGTGAGAAACATCATCTTCATAGTATTTATAATAGATGGTTGAATACTGATTCTCCCACCGATATCCTTTTTCCTGTTGTCTAAGTAAAAGTGCCCAGTTCAGGTCGAGATAGGTCGTGTTTTTACCAATCACCTCATTCATTCCGTTAAAATGAATGGTCAATCGCAGTTGATAAGAATCAGGCTCCAGCGTATAAATATAATCTATATACCTTTCATTGCCTGCATTCAGTCTCATAGTCAATGTTCTGGCTGACTGATCCGCTACCAGATAGTCCTGGTTTGTTTGGGGAATAAAAAAGAGATCCTGAGTGGCAATTCCCTTGTTTTTTGAAAAAAACTGAATATTAAACCGGGTACTATCCCCATCAAAAAGAATCAGGGGTTTGCCGTCATGAGTTTTGTACTCTTTCAATTCAACGCTATATACCCGTCCGCCAAGATTGGTAAGAGTGATACGAACCTTCTGGTTCTCCATGACAATTTTTTGCTCCGTTCCGGTAGCAGCTGGAGCAAAGTCGCCCAGTGATTTGATCAGTTTCTCCTGTTGTTTATCCGGAGTAACCGAAGCGGTATTCAAGGCATTGATACTGTCTTGTTTTCGCTTGATTTGTTCAGCTTTCAGTTGTTGCTGGACAGCTGCCTGTTCTATTGAATCCCTCTTTCTGGCGGCTTCCTTCAGTTCTTCTTTTGAGGGGCGGGTCAGAATGCTGTATCCGATTAACATCGCCCCGATTAAAAGAAGCCCGATTAATGATTTCTTATCCATTCGTTATCAGTCCACACATTTACACTTAAAAGTGCGACAAAAGTAGTTAATTATTCCAATGCAGCCTTAACGAAATGAACAAAAAGAGGATGTGGACGGATCACGGTACTATGGTATTCAGGATGAAATTGCACTCCGACAAAGAACTTATGTCCTTTAAGCTCAACGATTTCTACTAATCCGGTATCAGGATTCATGCCGGAAGCTTTCATTCCGGCTTCTTCATATAATTGAAGGTAATTATTATTGAACTCATACCGGTGGCGATGACGCTCCTGAATCAGGTCGGTTTGATAAACCGACCGGGCCAGGGTATTTTTCTTAAGCCGGCAGGCATAAGCACCCAGCCTCATAGTACCTCCTTTTTCGGTAATCTCTTTCTGATCTTCCATCAGGTCAATCACCGGGTGTGGTGTTTTCGCGTCCATTTCTGTTGAGTTTGCCCTTTGCAGATTCAGTACGTGCCGGCCGAATTCAATAACTGCACATTGCATCCCCAGGCAGATACCCAGAAAAGGAATATGGTTTTCACGAGCATAACGAATCGCAGATATTTTTCCTTCGATCCCTCTGTATCCAAATCCCGGGGCTACCAGGATTCCCTGTAAACCAGCCAGTTCATGAGCCACGTTTTCTTCTTCAAGTTTCTCAGAATGGATCCAGGATATTTCAACACGGCATTTGTTGGCTGCGCCGGCATGAATAAATGATTCGCTGATGGATTTATAAGCATCATGCAGTTCAACATACTTTCCCACCAGCCCGATTTTAACCGTTTTTTTCGGATGCTTGACTTTTTCGACGAAATCCCGCCATTTTCGGATATTGATTTGCCCGGGAGAAGTAAGATTCAATTTTTCAAGAATGATCTGATCAAGATGCTCCTCATGCATCAGCAGAGGAACTTCATAGATTGTGCGCACATCTCTGGATTCGATTACTGATCGTTCATTCACATTACAAAAGAGGGCAACTTTTTTCTTTAAATCACGTGACAGTTGTTTTTCCGTACGAAGCACCAGAATATCAGGTTGCACTCCTTCTTCAAGCAGCATTTTCACAGAGTGTTGGGTCGGTTTGGTCTTCGATTCTCCGGTAGCATTCAGGAAAGGAACCAGGGTCAGGTGCAGCACCAGAACCCGGCCGTCCAGTTCCCATTTCAGCTGCCGGAGTGATTCAATATAGGGCAGGGATTCGATATCGCCAACCGTACCGCCTATTTCAGTAATTACCAGGTCAAATTTACCTTTTGAACCCAGCAATTTGATACGACGCTTTATTTCATCCGTGATATGCGGAATAATCTGAACTGTTTTACCCAGATAGTCCCCCCTGCGTTCTTTCTCTATGACTGATTGATAAACGCGACCTGTAGTAATGTTATTAGCCTGGGAGGTAGGCTGATTCAGGAAACGCTCATAGTGACCCAGATCAAGGTCTGTTTCTGCTCCGTCCTCGGTTACATAGCACTCTCCATGTTCATACGGATTAAGTGTACCCGGGTCAACATTAATGTAGGGATCAAGTTTTTGAATAGTTACAGAGAATCCTCTTGCCTGCAATAACTTAGCTACTGAGGCAGAAATAACTCCTTTACCAAGGGAACTGGTAACTCCCCCGGTAACAAAAATATACCTGGTTTGCAGTGAAGGCATGGATTTCATTTAGAATGACCATTTCACGCCAATGGTAGGCATGAAAGGCAATTGATCCACCCGTTCATACCTGACACGGTCGAAATAAAAAATATTTTCACGGTTATACACATTAGTGATACTGAGTGTGATTTCCAGCTTGCTGTCTTCACCTGTGGCAAAAGTCTTTTTAATATTGGCATCCAGGCGGTGGTAATAAGGCAGCCTCCCCTGATTGAGGGGACCATACACAATCCCCAGTTCACCGTTTGCAGTAGTATAGTCTGTATTAATTCCATCGTTAAACGGAATCTTTTCATAGAACCCTTGTGTCTGGGTAAACGGGAAACCTGATCCCAGGTTCCAGCGGGTACTAACCTCCCAGCTAAGATCTTTTCCAAAAACATAAGAACCAATCAAATTGACATTATGTCTCCGGTCGAAGTGGGGAGCATAGGCAATAACCCCATCGTAACGAGTAACCCAACCAAGAGAATAAACAGCCCAGAAATAGAAGCGTTTATAATCATATTTCAGCAGAAAGTCGATACCATATGCCTTACCGTTCTCAATGATGAAGTCTTTTCTCAGATAAGCCGGTTTATCCTGGTTCTCACCGGTATCGTCATAAAGTTTATTACGGTTAATGTTCGTCAGTTGAACATTGTCTTTCAGGTATCCCTCCACATTAAGAAGTATCCGGTTAGTCAGGTCAAATTCAAATCCAAAAATTGCATGATTGGATTTCTGCAATTTGGTTTTAACTTTTTTGCCGTCAAACTCATTCTGCAGATTTTCAGGGCCGGAAAGAAAACCGTAAAACAGGTTCACCACATCGCGATCAGAATTTGCTGCGATCAGGTTCTGTGAATAAACGCCACCGGCAAATTTAAGTCGAAAGTTATCACTCAAATTATATTTGATACCAAGTCTTGGTTCAGGAGAGATCTCACCCAGTGAAGCATAATAATGTAATCGGAAACTGGGCTCGATCAGGAATTTTCCCAGGGTCATTTTGTAGCGTGCGTAACCGGCCAGTTCGGTGGTAAATTGCTGTTGGGTAATTTTCCGGCCTACTGAATTAAAATAGTTAAAATTGGTATTGAATCCTAACGTTTCGACACCATAATCGAGCTCATCCTTCCCAAAGAAATAGATAAATTCCAATCCCACGTTAAATCCGTTAATTGAGCTTTGCCGCGGTAACTGATCTGCTTCTTTCATTTGCACCAGATAATTTGAATAGGCCACATTGGCCTTAATCTGAGCGGGATAATTCTCGGGAATGAGAACCACATTAGACCCGAAACCATAGCTATTCCAGCCGATATCTGTAATTCCACGGTACGTAACATGGTCGGAAAAATTAAATCCGAAGAAATTAACTTTACTACCGTTTTTAGCGTTCATAGACACTTTACCATAGAGATCCGTAAAATTAAACGGCAAACCTGCCGTATCAATATAGGAATAAAAGAATTTTGATGATTGCTCGAGGTAAGAATGTTTAGCCGATACCAGGAAAGAGACTGAACCGTCATTTTCATTTTTGGCTTTTTTTATGGGTCCCTCAAGCAGCGCTTTTGCCATAAAGGTACTGGCGGAAAATTTACCGGAAAGTCTGTTTTTATTACCATCGCGAGTAGTGATATCCATAATAGATGAGATCCGGCCGCCGTATTGAGCACCAAACCCGCCGGTATATACATCTGCTACCCGGATAATATCCGCATCGAAAACTGAAAAGAGACCTATGGAATGAAAGGGGTTATAAATGATCATCCCGTCAAGAAGCACTTTATTCTGAATCGGGGCACCCCCGCGAATGTATAACTGACCTCCCTGGTCACCAGTGAAAATCACACCCGGCAAAACCTGGAGATATTGTGCCAAATCGGGTTCACTACCAATTGTAGGGATTTTGGCCATCTCTTTAGGAGTTACTTTTACCACAGATGTTTTTATCTGTGTCCTCATCTCCTGTCGTTCACCGGATACCACTACCTCACCCAGTTTTTCAACCATTTCAGTCAAATAAAGTTTCTGGCTCAGAATCTGATTTGCCTTGACCGTCACCTGTTTTGTCAGCTTCTGAAAACCTATTGAACTGACTACCAATGTATAGGAGCCAGGTTTGATCCTGGTGATACTAAAATATCCGTTTACATCCGTAGCTGCTCCATAAGTAGTGTTTTCAAGATATACACTTGATGAAATCAAAGGTTCGCCATTACCTTTATTATAGACAAAACCTCTAATAATGGCATTCTGAGCAAATCCTGAGCTGATGCCTATCAATCCCATCAGTACAAGAATTAAAAACTTTTTCATGGTTAAAAATCAAAAAATAAAGTTATGGATTATGATTTACTCTCCTTGTTCAATCAGGTCAATTTTTTGCTTGAGAATTTTGATACGGTTCTTGGCACTCTCTATTTTATGTTCGACCTCATGGATCAAAGATTCTGATTTCTCAGATTTTGAAAAGAAGCCGATGTTATTCTCCCACAGTACAATATCACTTTCAAGCTGCTTTAGTTTATTAATCAGTTTTTCCCGTTCAGCTGCTAAACGGGCTTTACCTTTGGGAGACCCGGCTAAGTTATCAATTTTTTGACGAAATTTCAGAATTTCTTTTTGAGTTTCATCCACATCGAGTTGGTCATAGAGTTGGTTGATTGCCTCTCTGAAAGCCCGGTTCATCTCTTCTTTCTTACCCAGGGGAACATGGCCGATTGAAGTAAATTTCTTCTGCAGTGCCATTAACTCTTTCAAATCCTTACTCTGATCCCCTGTCATAGTAAATGATTTAACCGAATCAATCAGCTCTTCCTTCTTTTTAAGATTGAGTACCTGATCAGAATCCTGCCCTTCTAAATATTGCCCTCTCCGTTCAAAGAATGAATCACATGCCAGTCTGAATCGTTTCCATAAATTATCCGAGTATTTTCTTGGCACCGGTCCAATTTCTTTCCACCGTTTTTGGATCACAATTAACTCTTCTGTTGTTTTTCTCCATTCGGTGCTGTTCATTAAAGCTTCAGCCTGAACACACAGATCCGTTTTGAGCTGCAGATTGGCATTCTGTTTTTTTCTATGTTCAGAGAAAAAATTCCTTTTTCGGTTAAAGAACTCATCGCAGGCTTTTCTGAACCTGTCATAGATTTTATTATTTTCTTTCCGGGGAGCAAATCCGATAGTTCGCCACATCTTTTGCAGATTGATCACTTCTGCTGATCGTTCATTCCACTCTTTGGGTGTTTTATAACTACGGGTTATGATCTCTTCGACTTTTTCACACAATTCGGTTTTTGCAGCAAGGTTCTTTTTTTGTTCCTCTTTAAGATTAATATAAAATTCCTGATGTTTCTTGTTAATCTGGTTGGTTGATTGTTTAAACCGTTCCCATAATTCCTCACGTTTTTCCCGTGCAACCGGACCGGTTTCACGCCATTCTGTATGTAGTTTCTGAAGTTCGTTGAAAGCTTTCAGCACAGAAGGTTCAAGAAGCAGTTGCTCAGCTTTTTCACAAAGCTTAATTTTTGCTTCCATATTCTTCTTCAGATCCAGATCCCTGAGTTCCTTATTGATCTTAATATAATCATAGAAAAGTTCTACATTATGGTGATAACTCTCCCATAGTGAATGTAATTCGGATTGTGGAACCGGACCCGCCTCACGCCATTGACGCTGGAGTTCTCTGAACTCATTGAAAGTTTTATTTAATGATTCCTGGGTATTAACCAGATTCCTGATCTGTTCAATAATATCCAGTTTTTTCTTTAGATTGATCTCTTTCTCATTCTCCTGCATCTTACTGAACTCACTTCTTCGCTCCCTGAACTGGCCATAGAGTTCTTTAAACACCTCTTCAAGCGGATCCGGAGGAATTACAAATTCCTCCTCTACACCTCCGTCAGAAATAAAGTTTTTTTTCTTCTGCTCAATTTCCAGATGGTGTTTGCGATAAAAAATTGACCGGATAATTTCTACATCAGATGTAATTTCCTGAATGGCATTATTTCCCAGGAGTTCTTTTAATTTTCCCACCAATTCAGATTTTGTCAGTCGAACATAGTCAGATTGTTGTTTCGACTCATCGGAATTCAGGCTTTCCTTGTCTTCCATAGTATCCTATTTAACAGATATATCTCAGAAAACTCTGAGTTGTTCTTACGAACAGATTACCGGGACTTGACCCTGTTGTGCTCTTTGACAAAGATAAACGTTTTTCCACACCGTATATCCCGGTCAAAACCGAGTAAAATTAATTATTCCATTGGAAAAACGAAATCTGCCATATTACTCTTCTGCTGTGATAAAGCGAATCATTATCTTTGCAAAAACAGATTTATGAGAATTGACATCATATCTGCCGTACCGGATCTGCTTCAATCTCCTCTCGGTCATTCGATTGTACATCGTGCTGTTAAGAATGGCCTGGTAGAAATTGTCGTACATGATTTACGGGATTATTCTACGAATAAATACAAAAGTGTAGATGATTATCCGTACAGTGGCGGAGGGGGTATGGTGATGACTATTGAGCCTATTGACCGGATTATCACCAAACTAAAGTCAGAAAGAACCTACCAGGAGATTATTTTTACGACACCTGACGGGGACCGCTATACACAAAATGTGGCGAACAGGCTTTCCTGCCTGAACAACCTGATTATTTTATGCGGACATTACAAAGGTATTGATCAACGAATCAGGGATCATTTGATTACCCTTGAGATTTCAATTGGCGACTATGTACTCACCGGCGGAGAGCTTGCAGCGGCTGTTATGGTTGATTCTATCGTCAGGTTACTTCCCGGCGCAATCTCGGATGAAGTATCTGCCTTAACGGATTCATTTCAGGATCGTCTTCTAGCCCCCCCTGTATATACCCGGCCGGCAGAATATAAAGGTTGGAAAGTTCCCGATATCCTGTTGTCCGGAAATGACCGGCAAATTGCCGATTGGAAACTTGAACAGGCCATGACCCGTACCCGGAGGTTGCGCCCCGATCTTCTTGAAGATCATGAATCAACACGGTCACAAAGTGATGAATAGAGACAGTACTCACAAACCGATTTTGTATAAACAGGTTTGAACGGAATATCCGGGTTAAGCATTTCTTCCAGTACGGAGGATAAATCAGATAAAAACTGCTTCCGGTGAACCCGGTAATCCACAGGAGACTTCCCGGCTTCGGTCAGCATAAACTCTTTCTCTCCCGAACGAAGGTTTTTCACACGGTAAAGTCCAAGGTGAACGGGCTTCTCCTGCGAAAGATTAGCGTTCAACAACTCTCCATAGATCAATAATTGCAATGCTTGGTGGTTACTATGTATAGAAACCATTTTCAGATTAGCTTTCCCGGTTTTATAATCCAATATCCGGTAATCATCAGGAGTGCTATCCAGTCGGTCAACCACACCACTTAATCTAACACGGACTTTTTTACCGTTCATATCTGTCAAAACAGATGTGGAATATTTTTTTTCAAGAGAAAGAATCTGAAAAGGCAGTATTTCATGATCCGTCCGGATAATTACTTTAATATATTGTGACAGAATATTTCTGGTTATTTCAGTCAATCCGTCTTTAACAGGTTTGGAATCAAACTTTTTCTCTCGCTCAGATAACGCTTTCTGAATAAGGTTATCTAAATAATCCTCCTCTTCTTTGGCCCTCTGAAACCATTCACCCGTAAAGGCCGGTGTTTGTCCCACGAGAGGAGCATACAAAATTTCCATTGCTTCATGCAACCAACGGCCAAGTTGCCGGGGTTCTCCTGCAACTTCTCCTTTATCTGGTTCTCTCATTCCATATATATATTTAAACGCAAATTGCAATGGACAATCCAGGTATGTGTTTATGGCACTGGGGGATAAGCTTCTGGAATTATCTGAAATCCCGGTTATTTTATAAATCTGCCGAATAATTGCGGGAGTTTTTTCGATGATTCTCTCCCCATTGTTCAACCATCCCATCCGGGGCGTCTGCACTTTTTCAATTATGGTGAAAGGGCTATCATAGCGCAATTGGTTGATAAACCGGCTTTTTTTACTCAGACCACCTCCATCGTCAGAGGCGGAATTTAAAAAGAACAGGGTTTGTAAGCGGCTTCTCTGTATAAGACGGTAAAAATAATAGGCATACATAGCATCCCGGTGTTCTGCGGTGGGAAGTCCAACTGCTTTTCTCATGGCATAGGGAATCATAGAAGCCGGCAGCTTAGTAGAAGGCCAGTTACCTTCATTAAAGGAAAGAACATAAAGTTTCTCGAAATCCAGCACCCGAGTTTCGAGTACGCCACAAACCATTACCGGTGCACCTGTATCCGATCCCGGGTAGATTCTTTTATTATTAAAATATTGCTGATATAGTTTCCGTAATGTTTGCCTGCCGGTAATTGAGGCATCTAACGGTAATAGCGACCGGATTTCCATTAACCATTGTTGCATTATACGCAGTACTTCCATTTCGAATTCACCAAAAGGTTGTAATGCCGGAGCAAGGTGCTTTAGCCATTGAACCAGCAATTCGACAGGTCGGGTATCTGTTTCGGTGCCATCAGGCAGAAATGGTGTCCCATCGCTTGAAATCAGCTGACTGGCAGGTATCCAGGCATTGGGATGACGGGATAATAATTTTCTCAGGTGATCAGGTATCAAACCCTGCATGACAGAATAATTGATCAGCCGGTCCAGTCCGGAAGATGAATAATAAACTTCATTATTAATTATTTTGATTTGTGACTGAACCTCCATCCATTGAGCAACCCATCCGGATATTTGTGCATCGCTTACGGGATAACCTGATGTAGCATTCACTTTTGGTAAGTGACCGGGCCATAATTTAAGCAAATCTTTTACATCATTTTCATCCGGAAGTACCACACCGATTTTTCCGGACTGAATATCCGGATTGTCTCCGGGAAGATCCTCCAGTTCCTGAAATAAAAGCTGCAACTGGGCAATACGTGTTGAAGAGGCAATCACCCTGATCTCCTTACGTAAATCATAACCGGAAGAAAAGGCATTATCCCGTCCGTTGATCTGCTCGTTAAAACCTTGCGGAGGAGGAAACTGGTGCACCAACTGCCGGATAAATCTCCCGGCATCCCTGCCCTTTTCAAGGAAAAACGGATGAGCATCCCAATAAAACCGGCTTGGAAGAAATTCCCTGCAATAGCGGAATATCTGCAACTCCGACCGCGTCAGGGCATTGAATCCGACAAAGGCTATTGGAGTATCTGAAGGAATTAAATCCGGTTGTTTATAAATCCTGCCGGCAACTGACCGGTAACATTGACCCGAAGTCGCCCAACCCTGACCAGTTAGCCGCTTCTCAAATGCATGGTAAATAACCGGAAGGTGTTCCCAGATATCAAGCCAGTTTTGTTGGTATACAGAGGGATGTGGCTGAAAAGTTTTCCAGTATCTTGTGATATACTGAATCTGTTCCACAGAAAGACTTGGAAACCTCTTCTCGATTTCATGCAAATCACTCAGGTTTTGAAAAAGCATTACCGGATCCACAAGATACTTATCCAGATCATCAAAATCTGACAACAGCATATCACCCCAATCAAGAAAAGAGAGAAACGGATAATCTGTCTTCAGATGCCGTGAGACTTCTTCATAAAGAATATAAAGTGCTTTAAGCGGGTCCATGACCTGAAATCCGGATAATTTTACCACCCAGTCGTCCATACTAAAGACCTGTGGAGCCCACTGTGGTTTGGTTATAAATTTTGATAAGATCCGTAAAAAGATACGTCCTGCACGACGGTTAGGAAAAACAATCACAAAGTCTGAGAGGTTCGTCTGAGTGTTTTTCAGCAAATCACGTGCAACATATTCCTGAAATGTAATCACATGCGAATTATTATATTTCAAAAGTAATCTTTTTCAAAACTGCAACGAATACTATATTTAAACCATAATCTATTTACAAGGGAAAATGAATAAATTTTTTCAGGTGAATCATACTGCATCCACCAATTAATCCGCGATTCTATGCATTTTAAATCTATAGCATTATGGACCGTTCTGGTTTATTGCATTTCACCATTAGCTCTTAAAGGCCAAACCACAGATCCACTTGAATTACTAAAGGCTGCTGAGGAGGGTCAGACTGCTCAGGTAATACAATTGCTCAATAAAGGTATCCCGGTAAATGTTTCAAATGATATGGGAGTTACAGCATTAATGCTGGCCGCTCAAAACGGGTATTTCATCACCGTGAAAGCTTTGATCTTAAATGGCGCAGACGTGAATCGTTCAGATATAGAGGGGGTTACTGCCCTACACCTGGCCACGCATACCGGGCAACTTGATATTGCTGAATACCTGGTTGCCTCGGGAGCACGAATTAATGTACGGGATCAAAATGGATTATCCCCGTTTTTTTATGCTGCAGCTTATGGTGATCAGGTCATGACTGAAATGTATCTTTTTCACGGCGCCAATCGGAATCTTACCGATAAAGAAGGGAGAACCCCTTTTCTGGCTGCCGTTTGGGGAGGTCACATTGAAGTTGCAGATATGTTAGTAAAAACCGGGTCTGATATCCAGGTGAAAGATCGGAAAGGGAACAATGCCCTGATGCTGGCAGTTGAAAACAACGATCTGCTTATGGCTGACTCTTTAATCACTTGGGGGATCAACCCGAATGCCACGAACAAAAAAGGGTTTAATGCTCTTGACCTGGCGCGTGAAGCCGGTTACACCGAACTTATTCAGTATTTGGAGCTGATCGGCATAAGCCCACATAAGGTACCCTTTTTCACTTCAGTCAGTGCCGGATTGCTCTTCAGCGGCAATACAGATGATCAGTGGGGAGGTATGCGGCTAAGCCTGACCGAGAACCGTCTCCGTATGAATATCCACCTTACCTACTATCAGAGATTGGTTCGTATCCCCGTATTACATGAAATCTCACCTGAACTGGCCTACCAGTTTTATGAATCGAGGAGTGCCTTGGGCGGAGGTTTAATGAAAGAATTCAAGATCATCACCATGCCGGATAACCGGCACCTGATCATCTTTTTTGGAACAGATGCCCTGCTTTCATTCGGGGGATATAAAGGCAGCTC
>Ga0190359_1000215_pt1 | contig 39299 bp, 67 predicted proteins | sample 48721823_MG_FD_161269 | JGI IMG/M metagenome (GOLD analysis project Ga0190359, IMG submission 161269) | Hydrothermal vent microbial mat bacterial communities from Southern Trench, Guaymas Basin, Mexico - 4872-18-2-3_MG | ecosystem: Environmental > Aquatic > Marine > Hydrothermal vents >...
GTATCAAACCACACTTCAAGGTCCTTGTAGAAGAACTTCAAATCTTCCACTGTAATATCAAACCTCTTCATCAGACCCAACACAACCAATAAAACTGCTGTTTTTTCTCTTTCTTGTTCATTCATATTTATCACCTCTTTTTCCTTCTTAACATACCTCTTCTCATAAACCAGTGAGTGAGACAGTATCCTTGAAGAACACTCTTTCTACTACATCTCTTGCCATCTTTGGTAATTGCTCTGCACCTTGTTGGTGTTTTGATTTCATGCTCTTTCTTAAACCTCTTCTCTTCTTCTTCATCATTTTGTATCTTTGGTTTGATAAGTTCTGGGTGTTGTTTAAGCTCTTCTTCCACAATTTCCATGTATGCCTTAGAGAATTCTAATATAATCTTTTCTTGTTCTTTTTGTGGCAGGTCTTTAAATTGTTTATTTCTTTTATTATTTTTTTCAAGGATTTTCATCTTTTTAAATACAAGATAACACTCTCTAGAGCAGAACTTTATATGCCTTCCTGTTAGTTCTCTCCCACACACAATGCATTTAGCCATTTAATCACCCTCACTAATTTTTATGATTTGCCATCCTTTATACTTCCTGTCTTTTCTTGGAGACCAGTAAATGTATAGATATTTCTTACAGTATGAAGGTACAGGAACATTATAAAGATGTTCGATTTCTTTCCTGAAAGAAGCATACTTCTTTTTTGTAGATTTCACAGACACAAGCTTAACATAATCCTTAGTGAAAGCAACAACATCAAAAGCACCGAATGATCCTCTTGATCTCTGCACATAATAAGTGTCTTTATCCTCATACAGCATCTTCATAACTTCCCTTTCTTTCTTTAATCCGTATGTTTTATTACTCATTCAGACCACCTTATCAAAGTTTCTTGTGCAAGCCTTTGGTTTGCTAGTTCAACATATGTTTGAGTAATATCAGATCCTATGTAGTGTCTGTTCATTTGTTTGCATGCCACAGCAGTAGTCCCAGAACCAATAAAAGGATCATATACTAAATCTCCTTCTTTTGTTGAGAAAGAGAGTATTCTCTTCACAAGTTCGACAGGATATACTGCATGATGCACTTCTGAGATCTTAAGTTTTGAATATTGATTCTCCATATGGATGTATGTGTCAATAAAATTATACAAAGGTTTATAAAACATCTGTCCTTTTATCTCTTTTGACGGTTGTTTATATATTTTGTAGTCTTCTGATTTAGCAAACAACCATATAAATTCCCATGTTCGTGTAAACTGTTTTTCAGATGTTATCGGTGCTGCGTTCTTCTTATACCAACACAAAGTCTCTTTTAGCATAAGACCTTCATCTACTGCAGCAAGACACACTTTATAAGGCAGTGTTTGGGTCCTTTGTGTGTAGTTAAAGTTAAACCATATTGTTCCTGTAGGTTTAATCACTTTCTTTAGACCTCTAAATACCTTTCTAATCCATTGAAGATATTCTTCTTCTGGTAGGTTGTCATCGTATTCTATATATTTCTTATTATAGGAATCCTTCCTATAACTAGCATTATATGGCGGAGAAGTAATCACACAATCAATGTAATCCTCTGGCATCTCCTTCATTAATTCAATACAGTCTTTGTGGTATATCCTGTCTATTTCCATTTTTATCAGTTTGAGTAATATTTGTCATAAAACTCTTCTGGCTTTATAGCTTGGTCTATGATAACCCACACATAAGCCACTATGCCCCAGTAGCCTATCGTTACGAAGATAAGCAGAAGGTTCAGCCAGAACTTCCATGCATCGAACTTATATGTGTATGCCCAACTCCAAATACCGAATACACAAGCCAAAACAACAGCTGTGACTTTGGATTTCTTAGGTCTTCCTCTTTTATCAAACTTCATATTCTACCACCTCAAATTTATAGTTTTAGATATTCTCTTGGTTTGAACGTCTTATCATTGAATACCATAAATCCTCTTCTTTTTAACCCATCCCATGTAACCAGGACATCATACATATAGATTATAGATCTAGAGACGTCATGGTCTCCATAGTATTGTTCTGGCGGGATGAAATGCTTGCCAGTTCTATGAAAGTACTCGTTCAGTATTACTGGTAATGGCAGGTCTCCATTAGCAAGCTTCTCTTCGAACTCTCTCTGCTGTTTCTTTATAATCTTACTGGCTATCTTTGCATTAAAAACATCATCTTCTTTGATCTTAACCTTTTTCTTCTTGCTTGGTTGTCGTGGGTTAATGATACTAAACTTTGTGAACTCTGCATCGAACATCACGTCATACTTGTGCTTGATAGCGTTTTCTATATCTTTCCTTGTGGCTATCCAGAACAGTTTAAACCCTTCATGTTCGGTTGTTCCTTTAGTCCATTTAAGTCTAAGCTTTGGATTATTCTTCCAGCATTTCAAAGCATACTTTAGCAGCAGGTGTAGTTTCTCTTGTCTCTGTATCTTCTTTGACACTTCTTCCTTAGTCATCATCCTCACCAGGCGTAAGCTCTTCGACAACCTCTTCCTTTGTCAATACTGTAATTTCTGTTGTCTGTCTAAAAAATTCTACCATTTTCCTATATTTCTCTATGGCTTGGTTAAGCACTTCCACAAGCTCATTATATTCATTCTGAGACTTCGAATAAGCGTCTATGAGCCATGTTATTTCCTCATAAGTATTAAGTTGCCTGTTACTAAGTTTTGGCATTCTGTATGGCTTAAACCGTCTTTGGTATGCGTTTCTTCTACGCACCAATGATAGAAACTCTATCTGTTTAGCTATCTTGATGTAAAGCTCTTTGTTCTTCTCAGCAGTCCCTACTATATCAAACTCCTTATCAAACTTCTCAAGCAGGACACCATCAAATCTAAGCTTGAGAAATCTGTCATCTATGGCTTTGTTATTAGAGAATATGACTTCGAAATACTCTTTCTCTGGGTTCTTATAGTTCTCCACATTGTTATACAGGAATGTCAGAGATTGATTTCTGCAGTCATACTTGTTCTTTGTGAGTGCAGACTTCATTGCTCCATTTATATATACAGGCTTCCCACCACCGATTTGCAGTGCCATCTCTTCCATTATGTCCTTAACTTCTTTCTTGCAATCATGTATCTCATCAAACACCATGTTTCCTACAGCATTAATCTTGTTCAGTGTTCCAGGGATAGACCTAGGCTTAAAAACAGGACATCTATCCGTAATTGTATGCCATACCTCAAATATAGAACTCTTGGCAAAGCTTGGTTCAGAGGTTAAGCATACAAATATCTTCCCTGCCAATCCCATGATGGCTATGATCTTCACAAGCTTGAAATGCAATGGGTGTGTATGCTCGAAAGGCATGACATCATCCACAAGCTCTCTCACCGTCATGGTTTTCTCAGGTCTGATCCTGAACGGTACAGGATTTACAACTTCAAGCACAACGTCTTGCTTAAGCGTGAGTTCTATAGTATCCTTAACCCGAACAGGTAGCAGATCCAGGATAGACACTATTTCCCCTTTATATCTCACAAACCCGTCAAGCCAATACAATGTCCTGTCTTTCCTTGCGAAGTAGCCTTTGTAGAGTTTCTCAGAATTCCATCTCTCGTCATCGGACCTGAAATCTTCTATCTCTTTCATGTTCTGTGATACAATATTCTCTGGATAGATGAGCGAGTCGAACATGCTTCTATTATGTTCCGCAAGTACATCTAAATGAAACGGTTGACACTCTTTCCTCATTCAGTACACCTCTTCATCCACTATTTCTTGTTGTATTTCTTTCTTCTTGACCTTTGGCTTCTTGTTAGCCTTAGTATTCTGTCCAATCGGCACGATGCGTGGATACAGTTTCCCATTAGGATACAGTGTGAAAAGCAGTAGGAATTTGTATTCTACTACGTCTGTGAATACTGTCATCTCTTGCTGACTATTGGTTTCTTTGTTTACCTCTTTCTTTGACATTGCCTGAAACACATTATTAAACTCATCCATTCCACATCACTCATAATTTTGGTTGGTCTGGTTGATTCTCAAACTCTTTCTTGAAAGTCTCCATCAATTCTTTTGTAAGCTCGTCATGTGAGAAGTTCACATAATACGTTCCCACAAAATGATTAAGCGATGGTTTTGTGTTGGTGTTCTGCACAGCGTTTCTATATATCTGGACAAACTCTCCGATAGGTTTAGGTATTACAAAACCATCTGCCTGTACGGGCTGTTGTGGTGTTGTGTTCTGCATAGGTTGTTGCATTGGTTGTTGATACTGTTGAGCTTGCATAGCTCTGTTTTGTAATTGTTGTGGTGGTGTCTGATTACTTTTGTTAAGCCAGATAATCTTTCGTATTGGATTATGTGGTGTGTTAGGGTTTGGCTGTAGCACATAGCCAAATCTCACATATTCTCCAAGCTGTGGTGGTTGTTGTATCTTGCCTTGCGGACTCACGAATAGGTTATAAGTATGTAATCCGTCAGTCTGTCCATCAATCTTGAGCTTATACCTCTGCCAGGGTATATTATTTTTTGTCACGCCATTGCCTACATATGCCATTTCTACAACCACACCATGCTGTTGATACGTTGGCTCTTTTTGTTGCATGGTTTGTGGCTGGATTTGTTGTGGTCCTTGTGGTGTGTTTTGATACACACCTTCAGGCATAGGTTGCTGGGTATTGAACAAGTTTTGTTGTGCTGGTTGCATGTTTTGGTTTGGATTTTGCATATACATTTTTTACATCACCTTTTATGTTATAGTGTGTTGGTATGGGTTTATGGGTTGTGAGATCATCGGGAGGGTAATCATAGTTTCCCCATACCAACACTATTGAGCATCATAGCTTACATCTTCATCATGTTTGTAATGATATAGCTCCTGCATTGCAGTATTTGTTTTGTGACTTCCATGACTTTCTGTTCTGTGATGTTTTGTAGTATTGGTACTCTGTTAGCTATGGCTTCCTTAGCAAGCAGGTTTATTGCCTGTCCGATGGCTATATCTAATTCTTTGCTATATATCATTCTCACCACCTATAGTTTTATCTCTTCATTATGCTGTATTTCTTCCTGTGTATCATCGACAAGCGGTGGAAGCTCGTCTTCAATATCTTCTTCTTTGATCACAATGTTATCCGTTGTGGTTGGTGCAGCATCTTCTATATCTGGCACACCCACAGGCTCCTCTGGCACATCAACCTCTGGCACTACACCCTCAGGTATAGGATTCTCTTGTATATGTTGCTCGTATGTCTGTGTCTGTTGTTGTGGTTGTTCTACTAATGTATCCTCGTCAATATCTTCCACACTCTTATGCACCATGCGTAGAATATGGTTTAGATAGCATGGCGTGTCACAGAAGACTTGGATTTCGGTAAGCTGTGTCTTACCATCTCTTACTTTTGATTCTTTGAAGACACGTATTGTAGAGTTGGTTGTGTCTTCAATCTCTTTCCCACAATAATCACATTTCATCTTTCTCACCCTTCCAAGGCAATATGCCTTTTTCAAGATATTCTTTCAATTCAAGAGATTTATCTCCAAACTCCTGCATAATCCTGTATGATATCTTTGGATCATACCATGCAGGCACATAGTTTGGATACTTAAGCCTCTTCATTCTTTCCTTGTCCATTTTCAATCTCACAAAAATGTTTTGCTTCTAACTCTTGCCAATACTCATCCTCAAGCTTTTGCTTCTTGAGTTCTTCCTTAGTAAATGTCATCTTCTGGCTCATTTCTATTACACCTCATCTTGTCCTTTACATTCGAGAAAAACAACATCTTCTTTTCCATTATTATACAAAGCAACCATACCAATTTCTCCTTCCTTAACTTCTTCGTCAGGATATCTTCTAGTGGGATACTGTCTTAACCAACTTAACTCTACTACCACTTCAAGTTCTGGCTCAAAAGTTTTAAGAATCTCAATTAATCGTTTTACTTTCACCATTACCACCTTCCAAACATCCTTTTTTCTCTTTCCCTGTCGGAGTCATCCCAATATCCATGAATCTTTAACCAATTTATTGCGTTCTCCCTCTCAAACACATTAGTAATCTCGCCGTTGAAAATCTTATTCTTCAAGTTTTGAGCTTCAAAAACTTCAACCATATCTCTCACCTTTATCTTTTTCAAGTTTCTTAACCTCTTCAAGCAATCCTTCAAGATAGTCTTTGAAATTTTCTCTATCTATTGCCATTAGAGGTTTATTTGTTATGATAATATCGCAGTCAATATCTTTCACTATCGGTAATATCAGTTGTCTAAGTCGTTCAAAATCCTGCCATTTTAGTGTAGGCTCTGCTTCCAGGTTAAGGAAGCTTAATACAAAAATTCCTTTTATGGTCTTACTCATCTATATCACCTTCTAACAATTCTGGATTTTCATAAATATTACCGATAATGACCAAATCATTTTTGTATTCATTGATATAATCAACAAGTGCTTCTCTATCATTTATCCATGATAATCCAAAAAATCCTTTCATAAATACAACTTCTGCGATCTCATTATTTAAGACGTGTTTTGGTTTTTTGATTTGTACTATATCCCCTTCATAAATATCTTTTCCATTCTTGTCTTTTATTCCTGTGTATTGTAAAGGTATTAGATTATTATTTCTTTCACCATTCCATTTTCTAAAATTAAAAGTTGACATTACATTTCCTATGCAATTTAATTGAAATCCAGTGTATAACATCTCTTTATATTTCTTATCCCATGCTCTAAATTTAATTTCTCTCATTATTATCACCATTTAGTAATTTAATTTTGTGCTTTATCCTCGAATGACATCTTACTCACCAATCTTATCAACAAGTTCCTTATACTCGGGATGTTTCTTGTTGAAATGTTGTATGAATTTTCTCACTTCTATAGGTTTCATATACATTATAGCTTGCCACATTTATACCACCTGTTTTTTTGATAAGTTTAGAGATATGAATGTGATTTTTTTTTTAGATTCCCGTTTAAACTTCAGCTCTGCTATGTAGTACTCGTCAAGCTTAATTTTCTTCCTGACATCAGGATGCATTGCGAAGTATTGTGATTTAGCAATCTGGAAGCTTCGTGCTGGGAATTGTTGTTGATACATTATTCCTTTGACTAAACCCAGCTCAGGATAATCCTTCATTGCTTCAGCCTCCCAGACAAAATATATGGTTGCCTGTTGTCCTCCAGAATGCACTTTCCGTATAGGATGAATGAAATCGTACAGTTTAAGATGATACACTTTGCCCACTTCAAAATTGAATCTGAACTCTGGTAGGATTTCTTCCTCGAAGATGTTTACTCGTTCTGCCATTTTTCTTCACTATTCTGTTTAAGGAGTTTACATTGTACTATCCTATTCTTGTTGACGATGATGGTCTCGTGTCGTATTGTTGCTATCTCGATATGCTCTTCTGATTCTTTAGTTATTATTCCTGTGTAGATGATATGTTTCTCAGGCTCAAGCTCAAGCTCAACCTTGTATGTCTTCCCTATCTCAAACATCATCATCACTCCTTAGGTTTGTCAAGTTTAATCTCCATATACTTCTGCACATCTGAGAGGTTATAAGTATTAAGCTTCCCGCTCCGCACAAGATAATCTACTATTTGAAACACATTCATAGAATCTAAGTCTCTCGCTATTTTTATCACCTCTATTCAGTGTATATTTAAAGATGGTAAGAAGAGGTGCAGCTCTTCTTACAATCCGAACAGTTGCCTCAATGTGTAGATGTGCTGCACCACATTTTACCACACATTATTACTAATAATCTTTGTAGATGCTTAAGTATATAATATTTTCGGTTCACTTTCGAGTAGTGAAATACATACACAATTCATATACAACGTTTAATTTTTGGTTGTATTATTACACAATTGTATAATCATCTTTTTTTATTCTTTAGTAACCATTCAATAAAATTGGTTAATGTATATTTATCTTGCGTACTCTCTGAAAACTCTTTGATTAATTCCGTACATTTCTTCGAGTCTTTAATTGTCATATTCTTAATGAAGATATTTTTTAACTCCGCATAAGAATTATTTTGGTTACCAAACTTTGCAGAAAAATTATTTTGGTCACCAAACTTCGCAGAATAATTATTTTGGTTATCAAACTCCGCAAAAGAATTATCTTGGTTATCAAACTCCGCAAAAGAATTATTTTGATAATCAAACTTTGCAGAAGAATTATATTGGTTACCGAACTTCGCAGAATAATTATTTTGGTCACCAAACTCTGCAGAAGAATTATCTTGATAACCAAACTTTGCCGACTGAAGAAGTCCTGAAGCAAACAGCCTGAATATTTCTGCTTCATGCTCTTTACAAAATTCTTTCAATCTTTTCAAATACGAATTTATGATTTTGCCCGTTGGCGTCAAAAAACACTTTTTTTTATATATTTTGATTTGTTCTTCGGAATGTTTATCAACTTCTATTCTATACCCTTCTTTTTTTGTGTTATCAAAAACCACATTTATTTTCAAATAGTTGTCTACATTAGCCACTATATGACTATGAAATGAATTTTTAGGATTCATCAATATTTCTTTATCGTTTATTAATATAGCTACTCCTTTACACATTTGTACCACCTCTAAATTGGATATTTATCTTTATCATACTCGAGCATTTGCCTGCATGCAGAACACAGATTTCTCCTTCGTTTTGCGTCCTTAAAGATTAATATTGAAGGCATCGTTCTTCCGCATTCAGAACATGTCCTCTTAATCCCAAAATAGCTTTTATATTCTTCTGTAAACTTTTGTTTATGCATATAAACCACCTCTATCTTTCTCCTACTATATACTTCATACATTCTTGCAATGCGCTTTTAGACTTCAAAGTACCTGCAGTATTCCAGCAATCTAAGAGTTCATAGCCTGTTTTTGTTGGTCGTGTTAGAACATAGCCGATAGTAATTTGTTTATTTCCTGTCCTGTACCAAAACTTATAAAGTATTGCTGGCTTTGTTTTTGTTTGTTTTTTCACATATTCTTCTATGTAATAAGGTAGTTCTCTCCAATTCTGCAAATCCCATTGTTGAGACTTGCCATTGTCTTTATTGTATGGTCTTATGTACAACGATGTCTGTCCGCAACCCAGTACATTACCTGGTGAAACACATCTTATATACTTGTTAAAAGTCTTATGCTCGCTTTCAAACAACATCTTGTTTCCATTAATCCACTCTTTTTTTTTAAGTTTTCTCACCTTTGCCACCTCACATGTTTAAGATTTTTTTAAGAAAGTTTGCTCGTATCTCTGCCGATTTCTTCCATGCATAAAACATCTGTTCGCTTAATTGTTTATACTTCTCATACTCTTCCTTAACCTTTTCTCTTGCTTCTTTATTGTTCTTTATACAGTCTTCACATGCATAAATTCCTGTGTCTAACTTTACCATATCGTTTTTATAGCTCACCCACCCACAATAAAAGCACTTTGTCATAGGCTCATATATTAAATCGTCCATAGAAACCACCTTTTATTTTAAATATCCAAGATAAATCATATCTCAATGTTCCGTTACTTCTTCAACAATGCCTTTAAACTTTCTTATAGTTCCGTCTTCAAACTCAAGAACAAGCTCTGCCATTGCCTTTATATCCTTATCTCTCCACTGTGCTTTATTCCCTTCTTTATCAATCGGTTTAAAATCTATCCTGTACTTTGCCTTCATATTCATCACCTTATTTTATTGTCTTTGTATCCATCTTGTTTTTATAATGTTGTTTTGTTTTAAGTAATCTACTAAACAAATACTGTCACAGAATCTATGTATTCCTGTTAAATTTTTTATTCTGGTTGTTATGTATCCTTCCTCACTATCAAGCTCTATACCACAACATTCACAAAATTTTTTGCTCATATTTACCACCTCATTCTTTATTTATAAGATTTTGTATTTTTCTCACAATATCTTCTAATGCCAAGATATACCCTATATCAAACTCGTTATTAGAGTCTGTCTTTAAGACTTCTCTCTTAATCTCTTCTGCGTCTCTTTTTTCTCTGTATTCTATTAAATCTTTAACTCGTTTTATCTCGTCGAAAACATACTTTTTAAGAGTTTCTAAATCACCCATATGGCTCACCTTTATTTTTTTAATTCTTTAACCCATTCTTTGAGTTTTTGTATAGCTTCTTCTCTTGTGTTTCCTGCCTCGTCCAGCGGGTTATTAAACCACGAATCGCAGAAGTTCAAGGATGGTGAAAAGTTGTCATAAAGTAGCTCTCTTTCGTTGTCTGTAAATTTTTCACTCTCGACAAGGTTATTAAATATAGCTTCCATGATACCGTATAGAATCTCGTTAAACTCCAGCTTTCCGTAAAGGTCTATTACATTCTCGGCTATCTCGTCAATGTCCAGGTAAATCCCCCAGGCTTCACCTTTCTTAATGTAGTTTTCTAATGTTTGTAAATCCAACCATCCGCAGTGAAGAACGGATGTTAATATACTTTCATACATTTCTATTCTATCCATATATACCACCTTTTTTATTTATATGTTTTTAATAATACAGGAGTATGGAATCTTGTATCCAGTCCGTTGAAGTATTTCCTGTATAAATCTGTGAGTGTTAAAAACTCAATATTTCTTTTATTAAAGAGTTTAAGCATTGCTACCACCTCAATTTAAATTTACAAGCTTATATTCTCCGCTTTTAATCTTCTCTTCTGTTTCTGCCTTTGTCTCTCCTAAAAACAAGTTTCTGTATTTGCCTGTTGTTTTGCTATAATCCCATTTATCACAATCAAGATATACTTTTCCTTTGGTATCTATGAAAGCTATTACAGAGTTATAGCTTTGGAAATATTCCCCTTCTTCAGTGTATATTATAAACTGATTAGGTATTTTATTTCCTCTTGTACTTTCCATATGTTTCACTCTAATTTTAGTTGGTTTCATATTTACCACCTCAAATTATATTTTAAGATTACAATTCTTGCATAATCTTTTATAATCGTCTCTTTCTTTTAAATTTGCTTTGCAATTTTTACAAAATCCGCTTTTAAGGTCGCTCCTGAAAATTCTAAATCCGCACTTATGGCAAAAATCGTTTATTTCATACACTTTTACTACCTCCTTATTTTTTATACAATTAAATTTGGTTGTAGATGTTTTAATATTCATTTCTTAAGCTGAATCTTGGTCCTATCCATATTATGACTTCACCCTGAAACTTAGGGCTTCTGTCGATATTGATAAGTCTATTATACATTATTGAATACTCATGAAGTTCTTTAAGATTCATAAACACCACCTCTTATATGTTTTAAAAAGAAAAAAGAAAAAAAAAGCAGATAGGTTTATCTATCTGCATGTTCCGTTTAATGTTGTGCATAGCTTTCACTGTACCCAGCTTATACTATGCGTTAAGAAGTCATCACTTCACACAACCCAAATAAATCTTAAATTATGCCCTTAATTTAAGAAAGCTTTTCATTGGCTTTTGGTAGGTTTCGGATTAAGGACACTGTAGCGGGTGCCCCGTACTTATATCCCATCGCAAGCCTCAAGCTTTTGAGTTGTGCGGGTTCTGGTTTTTTCTACCTTTTTGTGTCGTTGGGCTTTCCCACTCCCAACACCAGCAATTACAAAGGACACTTCTTGTTGTGGTGCCCTTTCGGGTCTTGTCGTCGCTTTTCGTCATTTACAACCCGTCTGGGTTTGTACATCATACCAAATAGTAAGACAAACTTATATATAAACTTTACGGTTCACGAATAAGTGGTAACATTCACTATGAAGTAGTAACAGAAAAATATAAATATAACCATAAAAACAGTAAAGTATAGTATAAAATTTCAAAAATACTATAAATATAGTGGTGATGTGTACAATGAATATACAAGACATATATAAACAAAATTGGAAGATAAACAAAAACATAAATATAAACTATGCCAGAGTGCCAACAATACAAAAAGAAGAACAAGAACTTATTATAAATGTTCTGAAATGCGGAATAGAAGATATAAACAAAAAAGAGATATATATCTCTTGTTCTTTTCAAGAATGGATAACACAATTAGCAAAATCTGAATATTTTGAATTGTCAGATGTGTTAGTATCCGATAACCCACAAAATAAAGGTTTTATTTTGGAAATCAGGGGAAAACTTGATTATAACGGTCTGACTATACGAAAAAAAAAAAGAAAATTCACTACTGAAGAGTTACAACAACTAAAAGAAAGAATGCTAAAAAATAACCCCAAAACAAAACCAAACTAATGTGATAATTCTTGTAACATTTGTTATATTTTTTTTAACAATTTTTCCACAGGAAATAAAGGTATATAACTATAATATATATATTAGAGTATATATAAATAATCTAAATAACACAAAAATAGGCAAAATCTATACTTTGCCCACAGAAACAAAAAATAACAGTTTCTACGCAACAAAAATTTTGAGTAAGTATGTCAATACTTATTTTTCATTTTTTTTTCACAGAAACAGCAGGAATCAGAGATATACGCAAAATATAAACAATCTGTGATTGTTTTATAACACAATCATAGATTGTGTATAAAACAGCAAATTAGAGAACCATCACTAACCATTTCATTGTTTCCATTGGTAAACATATGTTTATTTTCTTGCTGCTTCATTATCTCCCCTATTTGCTGCTCCATTATCCCCCATATCATTCCATATCTGATATAACATGATAACCCATAACATACCATGCTATACAATACCATAGCATACAATACCATACAAAGCTATACCATACAAGACCAGACCAAGCCATACCATACTAGACCATACCATACCACTAATATTTAGCCCAATATTTAGCCTCATATTTAGCCTCATATTTAGCCTCATATTTAGTCGTGATTTATAAAATGTGTCACTAAACAGTAGTGACAACTAATTATATACTGGAGTATAGAAAAATTTATATAATCTATATACTGGAGAATACAAATATTTATATATGATGACTTTCCAAAATTAAGGGAGATACTTTCTATTATATAAATATTTGTGTGCTAGAGTATATAGATTTCCACAGGAAATGAAGGTTCTGAGCAAATATATATTATTTATATATAAGTTGGTCTTTCTAAATAGTAACATAATGTTATCACTAAAAGGTAGTAAATCTTATTTGTCACTGATGAGTAGTAAATCTTTGTTATCACTTGATAGTGGTAAGTATCACTTGTCACTGGTGAATAGTGACAGTATTAGAGTTGTCACTAACAAGTAGTAAAAATATGTCACCACCAACAAGTAGTAACAGAATGTTGTCACTAGGGGGTGGAGGTAAAAATCAGAAAGGGGATTGAGTAAGTTACCTTCCTTCTAATTTTTTTCCAATTTTTGAAAATAGCTTTTTTTTAGTTGTGTACATTTTCAGATTTTTCAGATACTTGATTTTTTCTGATTTTTCAGAGGTTGAAGAATTTTGAAATTTTTTGAAATTTTGTCACTGTTTTGTGGTAAAAACAGTAAAATTTATAAAGTTTAACTTCTTAAAAATTGATATGTCTGGAGATTTAGCAGAGTATCGCAGTATTGGTTCTTTACTGAGTGTTAAGATTCCGAGTATAGTTTTGGATTTCATAGATTCTCATTATGGTGAGATACGGAATGCTGCTTCTTTTTATCCGAGGTTATTAGAGAGTTTACCTTCTGATGTTCCCAAGCCTACTTTTAATGAATGGATGTATTATTACAACATAAGGAAGTTACAATTGCTCATAGAATCGCAGAGTGATGGGATGCGAATCTTGGCAGAGAGGATTCGTTCTTGTGATGATCCTTCAGATCGTGCCAGGTTAGAGAAGCAGTATAGGAAGCTGGAGGAGCGTCAGCATTTATTCTTGCGTGATGTCTTGAAGTACACGAGTGCAGGCATAGATCGTGAGACGCCGAAGAAGATAGAGGTAGAGCATACTTCCAAGATACCTGTCAGCGAGATTCACAAGATAATGCGGAGACATAAGAAGGTGATCGATGTTGACTACGGCTGATTCTTCAGGCTCTGCTTATTCGGGCTTTGATTTGGAGAATCTTGACTTACGTTTTTTCAGGAGCATATACAAGCGTTTAGACTTTAATAATTTCATCACGAGGAAGGACATTGACCCTGTTTTGTATGATTTGAAGTTTAAGTTTGTTGACTATGTTCTTCAGAAGAAGGATGCTGACGAGCTGAAGTATGCAATGATATGGTCAGACCCTACAATGTTCAGCTATATGCATTTCAAGCTTGATGGTAAACCTTGTAGGCTGTATGATTATCAAGACTTGATCATTAACGATCCTCACAGGTATAAGATTTTCAGGGCTGCCAACCAGATTGGCAAATCTTTATTGCTTGATGTGAAGGCAGCATATAATCTTATCATAGACCATGGTCATGCTCATAACGAAGCCATAGTAAGCAAGTCTTTGCCACAGAGCATGTTCCAGATGCGTAGGGTTAAAGGTCTGCTGAACACCATTGAAGGTCTTGACTGGCGTGAGTCGAAAGGTCTCGCAGACTCTATGTCTGTCATCACCGTAGACATAAAAGACGATGATGGTAGTGTTATGTACACTAACATGCTTGTCTGTGCTCCCTGCACAGAGGGTTTGCTTGGGTATGACCTTCACGAGCTTAATCTTGACGAGTTCGAGTACTGGGACATTGACCAGCAGTATTTCTTTAACCAGATAGCCCAGCCGAGAACATACTCTACCAAAGGCAGGATTACCATCTTTAGCAATCCTAACGGTATGGAGAGTTTCGTTGCCAAGCTTGAAGAGCAGACACTGAAGAACTCTGGCAGAAAAAAATGGCATACTTATGTGTTCAACTATCTTGACAAGCCTGGTAATACTGTGGAAGAGTTCGAGCAGTTACGTTCAGAACTCTCACGTCAGGAGTTTGAGAGTACTGTAGCAGCCATACGAAGCATTAGCAGCAAGAACTTCTTCACCATGGAAGAGATAGAACGTAGCTATGATCCGAAGCTTACAGAGCTAAGCATGGTTGGCAAGCAGCCGTTCTTCTTCCTTGACGTTGGCAGTAAGCATGACCAGTCAGTGCTTGTCGGTGGCTACATAGAGCCTGATGAGCATAATGAGAAGCTTAATCATATTTACATTCCCATAATCCATGTATATCCTGTGGGATATCCGATAAGCAGGGTCGTAGGGGCAGACGTTGATGCCTCTGACGGCTGGCATTATGAGAAGTCTGTGAAGGATTATCTCAAGGAATGGTCAGCTGACGGTATCCAGCCCGTCTTTGGCGTGGATGTCACAGGCAACTCTGGCATAGCACCATTGTTCGAGTCTGTGGGCATACAGCCAGAGAATGTGACTTTCTCTGGACCTATGAAGTCAGGCATGTACCAGAGATTTAAATGGTACATGGAGAAAGGCTTGCTGCATAGGATCAAGAGTGAAGAGTTCGAGTACCAGGCTTCACACCTCGAGATGAAGAAGTCACAGCGTGGATATCTGATGATACACCACGAGAAAGAAGACGATCTTGATGATGTCATGGATGCCATTGCTGGCTTGATATATCTTGCTGATAATCCAGACATCATAACTCCAACTTTGAAAATCATATAGATGGTTTAAATGACAACCTGTAACCGTTGCGGAAGATGCTGTTACTATGTGCTTGATGGCAAGATCAAGAAATGCAAGTACCTGGTTAAGCATGGTAATAAGACGTCGTGCAGGATTTTCATGCGAAGGCTTGGTCATGTCATTGATGTCTCTAAGAAGACTGGTAAGGTTGTAGTATGCGTGTACAGGTCAGAGTCTCCTTATGATTATCCAGGTTGTCCTTTCAACACTGGCAAAGAGATACATCCAATCTGGAGGGATAATCCTGATAAACCAACGTTGAAATATTTGAAACAAAACAAAGGTGAGATACAATGCCAAAAGCGAAAGCCATGAAACCTTCAAAAGAAGAGATAGAAGAGATCATAAAAGAAAAAAGGAAGCTAGCAGCCAAGAAACAAGACTTAAAGAATAAGCAGAAAGAGGTTGATAGAAAACGGAAAGAGCTACAGTTTATGATAAACGGTAGGATTGTTGATAAAATCCAGATGCAGAACGACATCCGTGCGTCTTTCCTTAACCTGATGAAGATGTCGTTAGAGATTAAAGAGGTAGAGAAACAGCTTGATACTGGTAAGATTACCATTCAATGGAACGGGATACCGATGCCGAAAGATATGCTGGCTGTGCAGCACGATATACTCGTGCATAATTATAAGCTTGCCATTGCAGAGTTCAAGTACAAGGAACAACAGTTAAAGAACATGGGCTTCTCTGAGGAAAAGATAGAAGCCATAGTGAAGGAAGGAAGAATCTTTGGAGAGGACAATGAAGGTGATAAGAATGATAAACGACAATACATAGGGTGAGGCTAATGCTTAGATTAATGGAAAAGTTTATAAACAACTTAAAACATTGTATAGGAGTAATAAAGACCTGGCATCAGCGGATACTCCAAATCACTGAGGAAGATCTTGAGAATCTTCATCCACGACGTAATCCCTACCAGATGTTTCTCGATTGGTTGCTTGAAGTAGTTATATACGGCACATTATCGACTTTTGTGTTGTATGTGATATTCAAACTTCATGGTATAGCACGTTTTACAGCATTATCTTTTGCTATAGGCGTGCTTAGATGGTTAGTACTTGATATAATAGGAGACATAAAAAATAAAATAAGCAACTGATCAAAATGGTAAAACCCTTCACGAAACTGTTTAGCGTGTTCACGAACAACCAGGCGGCATACTCTACCATACAGAGACACATGCCGATGTTGAACGAGATAAACACATCGCTACAATCATACTTTGGTGCTTCCACACAGACACAGAAAAAGAAGTATCTCATGCGATGGTATAAGTCTATCCCAGAACTAACAGCCTTAGCTAATAAGGTTGCTAGGGACATCGTGAGCAAGTACCATTTTGAGAACGTTGACCCTAGTTCTTCAGGCAGGAACAGAATTCTCAGGGCTAACGAGTTCGCATTACAGGTTAATCTTAAGAGGCTTATGCTTGCTCAGGTAATAGATATGCTTATCACAGGTGAAGCCTTTGGCTGGATTGGTAGGCTTCAGGAAAAACAGGTTAAGGAAGCCTTAGCAAACATTGTGCGGAGGCATAATATAGAGACTAAAGAAAAGAACAGGCTTATGAATGATATACTTTACGAGATTAAGATAGACTCAAGCCTTGTGCGTAAGTACAACTTTGATGAGGATCTTAGAAAGCCACGAAAATACTTGTATGTGCCATCATCAACAATGGAAGTCTTACATGACAGGTATGATGTCATAGGCTATAGACAGATCGTCGGCGTAGAACAGCCGATAGATTTTACAACTGACGAGATTATCCATTTCACTTTACAATATGTCGATGGTAGGGTTAACGGTTTCACGCCTGTAGAAAGCATCATTGTCCAGCTTGAGTTATTGAGACAGATGTGGCAGAACCTTCTTAGCATACACAAGAACGGAGGTTCTCCAGATAATATCATAACCCTTAAAGATGTAAGACCAGGTTCTGAAGCATACAAGAGGATTGAAGAACAGCTTATGAAATACAAGCTTGTGGAAAACAGGCATGGTAATCTCCTATTCACAGGCAATGTAGATGTGAAAGAGCTTAACTCCATAGACAAGATGCAGTTCATGGATTCAGGATTATATATCACTGGCTTGCTAGCAATGCAATGGCAAGTCCCAAGAAGCAGTATTCCATACATAGTCGGTGGAACGAATACCAAAGATGATACAGGTGGTAATTCAGAGAGGGGTTATTGGGATAATATAGAGTTTGCACAGGAAATCTTTGCAGACACTATGAACTCACAATTGTTCATACCATACTTTGGTGTGAAGATCGTCTTTGATAAGAAGTTTGTGCTTAGAGATATACAAGAGCAGACAATGATACAGCTTAGGCTTAATAATATAAAGCTTGAGAATGACTTGCTTGGCATTGCTGATAAACAGCTTAGCGAGGAGACATTACTTAGAGACCTTAACAGGACAACAGAAGATGTGAAAGATAGAAAGAAAGAAGAGCCAGTGAAAACAACGCTTGATAAGCAGTTGTCCAAAGACGAGGTTGAGAACTCTGATGATAAAAATAATATAGCAAAAAGGAAACGTGATGAGCAAGTAGCGACAATGAATAGTGCTGGTGTACCTGATGGTGTAGGAAGCAAGAAAGAACTTGCTATAAAAGAGTTGGACTTTGATGCTTTCCTTGAGCATAAACAGTTGGATACATTCCCAGATCAAAAAGTAGACCTTCAGACGTTTATAAAACTTTATGCAGAGGATAAGGCGTATCATCCAGGCATGCCGCCAAGAGTGTTCATGCGACAGAACGAGCTTTTCACAACTCTGCGGTTTAAGAGTTCGGACTTTGTATATTTCACAATCATACCTAATGAGGAATTAGAGAATAATAAAGTCTTGCTAAGCAATCTTAAAAACATATACAGGTTATAACAATGCCATCAACATCAACACGTGTGAAAGAATGTCAAGAAAGGTTTGCTTATAATAATAAAAATTTGCTGGAGTATCAGGGCTGGGCAGAGCCTGGTTTGTCAACATCAGAACCTGTGTGGTTAATTGTTAAATACAATTACAATAATAAAAACTTGCTTGTAAGCATAACCTTTGCTAAGGGCAATAATAATTTTGATAAAGTCTGGGATAATAGAGAATCATACACATACAGTTAAAATGAAGCGAAACATCATTATTTTTATGTTATTAACAGCGTTTTTAGTTTTAACTAGTACATCTTCTGCTTTATATTTTCCAACATTATATATTCCTGATGCGAATATATATGTTGATAGAGTGTGGTGGATAAACGAGTCTGAACCGTATTTATACGATTTTGAAGGGTATCTGAGGTTTAACGCTTCTGCATGCAATGGGAGCAATATAACAAACAACTACAACACTTATAACACGATTTATAACATCACAAACATAACCAACAATGTGAACAGTAGTGATGAGTATTTGTATGTCATAAGTGAGGAGATTAATTTCAATGACACAAAGCTTAATCTTACAATAGATGATAAGTTATCTTCAATAGATTTTAGCAACTACTATACAAAAGACAATGTCTATAACAAGTCAGAAGTGTATAATAAGACAGAATCTGATGATAGATATTGGAATGAAGATGGCGATGCTGGGTTATCTGGAGACTTCTTTGGAAGTTATGACTTATTTACTACAGGTAATGTGTTTATAGGCATGTCCTCATCAGTGTTGAATGAGAGATTAGAAGTTAATGGGAGAGTTCTTATACTTTCAGGTGGTGAATCTGGTGATGGATTTTTATTGGGCATGTCAGGTAGCAATTTACAATTTACTAAATTATCTTCTGGCATTTATTCAGGCACACCTTTGACTGTAGAAAATAATGGAATAAATGTTACAGGAGAAGTGTATGCAGTAGCATCTCCAGGTCATGCAATTTATGGAATAACGGATGGAAGTAGTACTTCTGCTATAAAAGGTGTAGCTACAGGGGCTGGTTCGGAAGGTGTTTATGGAGAAGGGTTTTACGGTGTATATGGTATTTCAGAAGATACCTCTGGTGCAGGGTTGTATGGTAAAGGTTTTGTTAATGCAAGCGGTTCTACAGTTGTGAGCATAGGTGTTGTAGGACATTCTGAGTCTGTAGGTTCAAGCGGTTCTTCTTATAACATAGGTGTTAAAGGTATTGCAAAAGGGTCATCTTTAACAAACGACCGTTGTTATGGGGGTTATTTTTCTGCGGATTCTGAATGTGATCAAGCGAAATATTCAGGATATTTTGGAGAAGGTAATGTTCTCGTATCTGACGATTTAATTGGATTATCATGTCCTTATGCAAAGACAGCAACGTTCTGGTCTGAAAGAGGTGCAATAACAAGCAATGCACCTCTAGCGATGGGCAATGGTCAGACGCCCACAGGAGCTCCACAAGTATGCTCTGGCAGGGTTGTTGCATTAGCCGCTATGTGTTCTGGGGCTGCTGATGCAAGTAATCATGTAGCCTTCGAGCTTAGGGTTAACGGTGTCTCACAAAATTGTGATACAGCAGAAGTAACATCATTAAATACCATGTACCAAGCTTCTACATGTGATGTTGCTTTTAACTCAGGTGATTTACTGAATTGTTATTCAAAAACAGAAACAGGAACTGTTACAGAATGTGTTTGTGTGTGGTGGGTGCAGTATGATTAAACCATTTAAGAAACTATGCGGACTTGTATTATCATTATCAGTACTGGCAGGCTGTGCCTCTGTGAAGCCCAAAGGAAGCATATTATTATCATACTTACCTAAAGATATAGAATACGGAAAACGTACTGAAGACGTCATAAAGACAGGCATAGAGGCAGGCTTAGAGACTAAGATTAAAGAAGTGGCTGTGTACTTGTATGGAGACTTTGAAACATGGTCAACGAAGGATAAGAATAGCATATATTTTAATCCGTTCTTACAAAAGTACGGGATTGGACTAATAACAAAGTATGATAACCTGTCTTTTTATGTAAGGCATGAGTGTACACACGCTGTTGGGAGTAATAGAGAGATACACTTTAACAAAGACAGGGAGATTTATTTTGTCAATTTTGGCGGTTTTAACGAGTTAGGGGTGAAATATGAATGGTAGATAAGAAAGATATAATGAACTACTCTGTAATAACAATCCTGCTCATGACTACAATACTAGGACTAATGCCGCAACCAGAAGATACTCATGTTTGTGTTTCACGTAATATAACAATGCATTGTGAGAGACTAAGCAGTACACAGAAGACATGCTATCCGAGAACAGACACCACTGTCGGCAAGAAGTATTGTGCTGAAGGTTGGAAACCTATTGATAGAAGTGATTTAAAAAATGATGTTGATAAAGTAAAAGTTCCTTTGCCTGCTGGAGGCTTTCTTGAGTGTAACGTTGTAGATGGTGTGCTTGACCAGCAATGCTATTTCAACTACAGGAAAGCATTGCGTAGCGAGTTCGAATAACAAAAAGTTTAAATATCACTACAAAAGTAATTACTACTTAGTGGTGATTATCTTGGCAGAAAAGATGAAACACATTAAAAAAATCAAAGAAACATTATTTTCTCCTATTTTTGGTTATGAGATTAAAGAGTCTAAGAGAGGTTATATTAGAGGGGGTTATATAGCAACAACTCATTTAGATGAAGGATTCTATGACGAAGAAAGAGGTATTTACATCAGAGACAGAATTTCCAAAGAGACATTAGAAAAATGGGCTGAAGAGATCAACAACGGTGTGCCAAGAGCTAACAAAGTTTCAGTTCATCACATGAGAGATATAATCCCTGTTGGTGTTGGTATCAAAGGTTCAGCTCGTGTTGATAGATTACCTGATGGAGAGTATGGTTTATATGTTGAAACTCTCATTGATGAAACATTACCAGACTTCGAAGACATCAAATACAAGATAGAGAATGATCTTCTTGATTCATTTTCTATTGAGTTTAGAACAAGAGATATTGCCACAGGAGATTACTTAGAAGGAGCAGTGACAGAGATTAATAAAGGAGACTACATTGAGAGGATACTTTTACCAGGGACAATCCTTGATGGTTGGACATTAGCAAGCAGACCAATGAATGAGCATGCTATAATGATTAAAGAGATTATTGGTGATGTTAAGATGGAAGAAAAAGCACAAGTATCCAATTTTGAAGAGATACGTAAAAAGAAAGGAATGAGTGTAGAAGAGTTTTATGCTGTTCCTAGAGATCCACCATCATCATCCAAACTTCCAATATTCGATGCAGCACATGTAAGAAATGCTATGGCAAGGTTTAGCCAGACCAAAGGATTAACTCCTGAGGAACGAAGGAAAGCCATAAACAAGATAATACGTGCTGCTAAGAAGTTTGGTATTGATGCGAGTGGTTTTATTGAAAAATATAAAAACAAAAAAGAAGAGGTAGTGAAAATGGAGGTTGAACATAAAGAAGAGGATGTTCAAAAACAGGCTCCTGCTGAAGAGCCTAAAGAAAAAGCTCAGGAATCAGCTCCTGAGGAAAAAGAGGTAAAAATCTCTAAGGATGATCTTGCTCTTCTTAAAGAAGCTAAAGAAAGGAAGATGCAAGAAGCCAAAGAGAAAGAATACCAAGAAATGAAAGAAAGAATACTTAGAGAATTAAAAGAGCAGGTGGAGAAAATGAAAGTGGAAACAAAAGCACAAGCAGAATCTAATGATGTTGTTGAAACAAAAGAGCTTATTGAATACAAAGAAGTCTTGAAGAATCCTAACAAGATTCCAATCGATGAGCAGTTTAGGATTGCAGCAAGATTTGCTGAGTCTAAAGGATTGTTCAACGGTGATTGGAAGACAAAGGATGTCTTTGAGAGAAAGTATAACATTAACAGTGGTAGCAGATTCTTAGAATACAAAGCATTGGGCTTGACAACCAACCAGAACACAGACACTGATTATCTATTAAGTGCTGCTGAGCTTAATGATGTGTTCGATCCTGTTATCTACAACGCACTTAACCAGAAAACTGTAACATGGAACTTGCTTGCTAAAGATGATTATAGCAACAAAGGTAATAACCTTGTACAGTTCACATTGAAGACTGCTGCAAACACAACCGCTGGAGCATACACTGGAGATGCTGTCTCTACTGGTAATGTAACAAGAATGAAATTTATGACAAAGTTTAAAAAGTATGCAGTTGGCTTTGCTATAAGTGGAGACATGATTGCAGCAGCAAGAGGGGGTCCTATTGGTGATATTGTAGCACAAGAGATTAAAGACGCTACAGAAGACTTGCTTAAGGTTATCAACCAAGACCTTTTCAAAGAGAATGGTGCTGAGACTGGCGCAGAGATCATTGGTTTTGAGTACATTGCTGACAGTGCTGGTAATACAACCTTGTATAACCTTACAAGAAGCTCATCTAATAAATTAGCACCAGACAGTGCAAGCGACACATACATCAACGGTAATAGTGCAAGAATATCTCTTAGCAATCTAAGAGCTGCTAAACGACAAGCATTAAAAGAGGGTGCTGACATCAATAATCTGGTATTCATCACAAACCCTGTGCAGGCAGACCTATTCAGAAGCATCTATGATGCTGCACAAAGACCTGTGCCAACATCAAGCAGGTTTGGATTTGAAGGAAGACCAGAGTTTGACGGAATCCCAATTTTTGAAGATACTGACTGTAACAGCGACGATTGGTTCTTAGTTGACCTTGAAACACACAGAGTAGCAATATGGGTGCCACCAACCGTAGAGATGTTAGGCAAAGACAGTGACAGTGTTAAAGGTTTCATAAAAACCTATTTCGCAGTTTACAACAGAGCACCAAGAAGACTTGTAATGATATATGGCAACGCAACAAGCTAAAGGTAAAACTTTTTTTACCTTTTATTTTTATAAATAATAGGAAGGTGATGATAAAATGACCGCAGCGGTGATTTCACCAAGCGTAGTTGGAAAAATACAAAATCCTGTTGATATAATCTCAGGAAGTAATAGAAAGATAAGCGTGCTTTATCTTGAAGGTACAAAAGCAACACAGAACGATTGGTTTTTACTGAGCAACTACCTTTCATCTGATGAATGTGATCAGGTCATCGGTATAAAGGTTACAGTAAAAGCCTCTGATAATACAAGGGTTGATGACTCATACACCTATGACCATGATAACGACAAGCTTATCTTGACAGGTGCAACAACAGGAACAGCTTATGCATTCGTCTATTATTACAGCTAAATAAGGTGGTATGAATGACGGCTGTAACTGTTGATGGTAGAGTAGAAGGGGAACTTGCTCATGAGTATGTACTCCTTGATGTTGATGAGGGATATACTTATGTGAGCAAGCTCTCAAAACCAGAAGGTGTGTTGATAACAAAGAGAGAAGACTCTGATGCAATAGTTAATTACACAATCTCTGGAAGAACAATAACTTTCCACGAATCTTCTGGTTCAGGTGTAAAAATCTTCTGCGACATTGTAGGAAGACTTTAATTTTTTATTTTTTATTTAATTTTAAACTTGGAAGGTGGTGTACATGAGAAAATGTATAAACTGTTCATGGGAAGGTGATGAGAAGCTTGACTCGTTCAACCATTGTCCTGTGTGCGGGGACAATACAGTAGAGGTTGCTAAAGAGATCAAAGCAAAACGTGCAAAAAAGTCTATAAATATGGACTTGAACAATGATGGCAAGGTTGATGAGAATGATGCTTCCATTGCTGGTAAAGTGCTAAGAAAGTTTAGCAAAAAAAAGGAATAAAGGTGATACTAAATGACAGCAGTCGTGGCACGTTGTGATGCTACTGATAATAGTGCTATCATAAGTGCTATTGATAATCTAGCACCAGATAGCAATGATAGGCTTATTTTTGTAAGTGTAGGTAATGAGTTAATAATAGTGAAATATCCAATAACATAAAGGGTGTTAATAATTGACCACGCACTACGCAACAACACTAGAATTAGCAAGGTTTCTTAATATAGAGGGTACTATCCCTTCACGTAGTGCTGGTGCAACACGTAGTAATGAGAACGTAGGGACAATAACTTCTGGGACTACAACATACTATCTTGACCATGCCTACATTCTTGATGGTTCTTATACAATATATGCTGACTCTACAGAGCTTACAGAGAATACAGATTACACTTTAGATAAAGATACAGGAACTATAACTCTGATAAACGGTGCAGATACAACATATGATGGACAGACTTTGTATGCTAAGTATTCTTTTTGTCTTTTACAGATAACAGATACTCAACTAGCCCAGATTATTGTTGAGGCTGAGAAGAAGATTGATAGAATGACGAACAATCACTGGGCTGATGGTACACAAAGCACGCCTGATTATATTCAAGTAACCAACGAGAAACATGATGGGAAGGGAAAGTATGATAGGACATACTATCTAAACTATTTCCCTCTCCCTGATGTTTCCACTACTCTCACAAGCGATGTATCAATATCTGATACAACAATCAACGTTTCTTCAACTGACGGTTTTCCTTCATCAGGCTATATAAATATTGGGACTGATAAGATAAGCTATACAGGAAAGACAGCAACATCCTTCACAGGTTGCTCAGGCATAGACTCAACACATTCTTCAGGAGATTCAGTGTATCCTTTCGTGTTTGAGATAAGCACTACAAGCGAAGGTTCAGACCCAACATGGGAAGTGCTTGAGAGAGATGTAGACTATGATATAGATCTCAAAACAGGAAGAGTTTATGTTTATAATGATTATTATATGTTTGATACTCCTTCATATGTCACATATCCACCAAGACTTGTGCCAAACAGATTCAGAGCAAGTTATATCTGGGGAAATAGTGAAATCCCTGACAGCATAAAACAGCTTACATTGATGATGACTGCTAGGGATCTAATAAAAAGCAATGCTGGAAGACAGCTTATAGATGGTAGAAGTATTGGTAATATTAATGATTATAACATCTTTGATGAGGATGTTGAGAATTTATTAAATGAATATACGAATCATAAAGCAAGCAATGTCTAATCTGCTGCGGTAGATTGGACAGACCGAGGTCAAAATGGTAACCAAAGTAACATACGAAACAATAGAATCACAACCTTTTAATAACATCTTTGAGATCATAGATACAAGAAGCAATATTGCTGATCCTAGAGATGTTGAAGGTAAGAAAATACGCAAGTTTGTCTATGATTCTGATCCTTTCTCAAGATCTATAGATTTTAATCTGCTTCCTTATATCATAGTAGAGATTCCTAAAACAGAAGATGTAAGAGAGAATACGTCTATCAATGGAGAACATCACTTGTTTAGATGGTCACATAGGATTGTTGTAAGAACAGCACGTAATGGTTCTGCTAATCAGCAAGAAGATATTGGAAGGACAGACATGTTCAATATTTGTAATGATCTTAGAAAAACTTTTAATTCAAACAGCATTAAAAAATCACTAAAAGACGTTGGTATAATAAACATCTCGCTAAATAAAACTTCACAAGACACGCTAACAGATTCGTCAGGTAATGAGATATACGAAGCAGAATTCATGCTTGAATATGAATACAGAATGAAGGTTGTGGCATAATGGTTTACGAGATACGAGTTGAAGGTTTAGAAGAAGCTCATAGATTTGTAAGACGTCTTAGCGTGAAAATGAATAAATCTATAGAAGACGCTAATTATGAGCTTGCGAAAATATCTGCTAACTATATAAGAACCCAGCTCTTGCTACAACAGAAACAAGCCCCACGTAATACTATGGCTTCACGAATTAATGCACGAAGACTATCAAGAAAAAGGTCTGTGGTATTTATGCCACAGAAAGCCATATGGCTTGATTCAATGCGACCTCATTATGTGGCATTAAGAAGAGGAAGACAAGTCACACAATGGGTGAATAGATATTACGGAGATTTCATAAAAACAGGCTTATCAAGAGTCTTCAGGAGATATGCTAAAACTGGTGTAAAGACGAGGTTTGGAAGTCCTGTATATGTAAAAGGTTTTTTATATGTCACTCCTGATCCTTTCGTATCGAGAGCTTTAAACAAGGCAAGACGAAAATATGGTGCTATACTAAAATACGCAGTTCGTAGAGCTATTAAACAAAGTAGGTGATGTTTATGTACAAGATAAGAAATATCTCATTAGAACCTGTAGAATTGAAAGAAGAAGGAATAGTCTTAAGACCATTTGAGTTTGTTATGCTGGATAAGGAGATTGAAGATGAAAGATTATTCGTTGTAGACGTTGTAGAGATAAAAAATAAAAAATCTAAAAAAACAAAGGAGAGTGATTAAAAATGACTAATAATGAAAGTAGTTGGCAGGAGTTTTGTCTTATAGGTATACAAGAAAAAGGAGGTACTGAAGTACAATTTGCTTCAATCACAGAAGATATTACTGCAATGGATTGGGGAGAGAAAGACATAGAATCTTCTCCATTGGTTAACGGTGGTAGAATCATTAAACGAAGACCAATGGGTGATGAAGGAATAACTTTCAGGATATATCCATTAGACGCAGGACTTGATGGTAATGGAATGATACAATTTTTCCATCCACAAGCAACCGATGACACAACTCAACCAATAGCAGTAAGTAATAGCCATAAAAGAAAACTTTTTAGAATTGTATTACTCTGGTCTTCACAACTTCCTGAAGGACCTACAGAAGCTTCAACACCGCCTGACTCAGGAGAAGAAGCATACAGAGTACAGATATTTAATGCATATATGACGAGCTATAAACCGTCTTTTGATGATAAGATACTTTCAGCAGAAGTAACATTTAAATGGGCTCCTTTTGACAAATATGGTAACCCAAATAAAACAGAGGAATCAACCGATGGAAGTGTTCAGTTACCTGATGTAACATCTTTTTAAATTTTAATTAAATAAAAGGTAAAACCACTGGGACAGTGTACCTTGAGGTGCACGCTAAGAGTTCCCTGTGGTACTTTTTTAACTATTTGAGGTGATTTGATGAAAATGTCAGAAAAGATTGAAGAATTGAAAGAACGAATAAAGAACGGTTTTGGTATAAATCGAGTGCCAGAAAAAACCAAAAAGAGGTTTTTCGAGTTCAGCGAGGAAGAGTTTTGCGGAGACAGAGGTATGGCGTTGAAATATCTAATGGATTTTTATGACGGTCTCATACCTACAGGCGTAGAACATCTCGAGATAGCTATCGCTGAGCTTGAAAAACGAGTTGCTGACATAGAAGCTAAACTTAACGAAGAGAAACCAAAACCAAAGAAAAGAAGACTTGATGGAACGGAGGTGGAATAAATGAGTGACGAGTCAGAAGCTGTAAATCGTGATTTAGGTATTGGTAAAGAGTATGATTTCATTGGATGTAAGAAAGTAGTAAAACCTCTTGGTGTTGAATCTATCGGTGACGTACTTACCATACTTAAAAAACTTAATGATTGGAAAACGAAAAAAAACACAAAAACGTTTAGCGGAGAAGAAATATTCAGTTTGATAGCTGAAGATGAAGACATAAAAAATGCAGTATCACGAATGGTAGCAAAGACAGTAGAAACGCAAATATTACCAGATGCTTCACAAGACGAGCAAGCTAACTTTGTTACAAAGAATTTGATATATTTGACAAACGCAGTGATTGAACAAAATATGCCTTCACTACGTAAAGAAGACGCAGAAAAACTACAAAAGTTAGAAGAATTTAGAAAGATACACAATGAATCCGCTAATAAGAATAAGAGCAAACAATAAATCCAAGCCTTTAACAGGCTCGGATTTAGTAAAAATATATGATTTATTTATGAAAGAATATGGCTGGATACCTTTAGAAGAATTTAAGAACATGCCTTTATCATTATTTTGGAGGCTGTATGAGGTAATTTTAGAACGTAAAAAGAAAGAAAAAGAAGAATACGACAAATTAAAAAGGAAAAATAAGCGGTTGAAATGACATCTCTTGATAACATAGTTAGAGTAATTTACCAGGAAGAAGCAAGAATAATTAATGGTGGTGCTGAAAAAACTGCCAAAAATATGGATAAGTTAGATAAAACTACGAAAAACGTAACAAGAAACACAAAAAGACAGAAATCAGCTTTCAAGATGCTAAATTACGAGTTTCTTGGAACTATGTTTTTTGGTATGAATGTAGCAAACACTTTTGAGAAAATTCTTCAACCTGCAGCGGATTTATTAAAAATATCTGATTTATGGTCTATAACTTTGGGAACATTTATGCTTCCAGCTCTTGACGCTATATTTCCTTATTTTTTAGACCTTATTGGTTTTATGAATGATTTGCCTGAACCTATTAAAAAAGTGGTTGGATTATTTACATTATTTGGTTTAGGACTTGGAAAGATAATCTATATTGTAAGTATGTTAACTCTTGGATTACAAGCATTGAATGTTATACTTGGTAAACCTGAAGTTATAAAAGATTTAGCAGATGCAGCTTCTAAATTATTTAGTAATTTATCAAATATAGTAGCGTTAGGCACGATAACAATAGGTGTAATTATATCTGTTGGTGCATTGAAAAAAGAAGGTATTCAAATATGGAATGATATTGGAGCTGCTTTAGCAGAAGGTCTTGGATTATCACGTTTACTTGGGGTGTCTAAATTAGGGACTATACAATTAACAGGAGCTTTTTTGTTTTTAAATTTAGCACTTGATATCGCTATAGATGACATTAAAAGAGAAGGTGTACAGTTATGGAGAGATATTTTAGCAGCATTTTTTGCAGGTTTAGGTGTTGCTCTTTCAGCCGCTGCATTAGGGGCAAGTGCTGCGTCAGCATTTTTTGCAGGAATTATAACCATTCCATTAGCGGCTATATTACTAGTTGCATTGGATTTTAAATTTAGTAAAAAGAAACAAAGTAAATATAATCCAGAATATTTTTATCCAGAAAATTTAACTGCTGAAGAATATATGAACACAATAGGTAGAGTTGGACCTTATAGATATGGGGAAGTTGGACCTCCTTTAGGAAATGGCAATGTTGTTTATTTAAATAATACATACAATGTTAATGTTTCAGATAAAAGAGAGTTTGAAAGAATGTTAGAAGAACATTCAAAACAACAAAGAGATACTATTTTAAACATATCTAGTGGTTAAAATGACAAGCAATGTTATACTACAAAAGGATGGAGTTCAATTAACTATTGATACTTATGGAGAGCCAGAGCATAACTTGGTTAAAAAGCTAACATCTATAACAACTCCAACACAGAAACAGAATTGGGGTTCAGGACCTCAAAATACTAAAATATTAGATTTGCTTATAATAGAAGAAAGATTCAATTTTGATGGTTATATATCACAAGGTGCATACTCTGGAGATACTCATTCAGACATTGCAGACAGGAAAGATGATTTAGTAAACATGTTCAAAGCTGGTGGGGTTATCACAGTTCAATGGGATGGTAAGACATTCACTGCTAATATGGAAAAGCTTAACGTAAGAAAAGTCATTGATGATGATAACTCTGATAAATATGATGGTGAAGTTGGGTATATTGTTAAATTCACACTAATAAAAGGGGTAGATATGTGATGTCACGAAGAATCTATTTTGAGACAGTAAAACGTTGGCTTGTAGAGATGTCTATGGTAGGCGTTCCTCTCATCATTGGTATCTTTGCCTTCTTAGCATTAACAGGCTCTATTACAATCACAGGATACTCAGGAGATCTTAAATGTGCAGGGACACCTGATAATCCTTGCATTGCATATATAAACTTCACAGCTAATGAGGACATATATATCTATCCAGAAGGGTATGATCCTTTTGGCAGAGACCAAGTAGCAATACTGTTCAAGCCAAGAGTAAAATCATGGAAACTCCAACGTAGCTGGGGAGATTCTTGGAGGACTATCTATCTTAACAAGACATGGTCAAAAAGGGTTAAATATGCTGTAAAATTCAGTAAAGGTAGGAATTATAGCATACGTATTATAGCAGAGAAGTTTAACCCTGAAGACGAGATTAAATGGTCAGTAGGACCTCTTGATCCAACATTTCTTCCTGTGTATGAGAAAGATATTGTCAAGAGCAGTAAGATAGTCTGGGAAGATCCTTTAACAGCTTGTGTTTACAGAGAATATACTAATCCAACAGAACTTAAATATAAGCCAAAATTAAAGCCTGTGGCAAGAGTTCTTTACGGACAAATATCTCCTTACCAGAGTTTTGAGATCTATGTTCAGAACAAATCTATTGTGCCTTATTCGGAATGTTATTACACGACTTATACTAAAAAAGACATAAACGGAACATACAACACAACAAAAAGAATATGTACAACCAAATACAAAGAGCAAAGCGGGTGGATAAATTATACTGAAGGTTTTGTGTTTGAACCAGGAAAGACATACAAAATAAGACAATGCGTGCATAGGAAGAACGTACTTGATAATTTTGCAGTAGAATTACATATACCTTTCCTAGGTCATGAGCTTAGAAAATACACCATAATAACAAGCTCTGGTTATAACGAAACGATGAATCAGAATGCACATTATTGGGATTTACATCAACTGTCTGATTCTTGGAACGGTGCAAACCTAGCAAATAATGGTGTTTCTGAAAGTTTTGATTATCCTATTTTTAATACGCATGGAGATTCTTCACCAAACTCAAGCAAATTTGTATCCTTAGAATTTGACCGCTTTGATGTGCAACCAGGAGCTACGCAAAACAATGATTATACATGGTCGGTTTGGGTTAATGTAAGTTCGTTTCCTTCAACTTATAGTGGAATCTTATCAATGAGAAATAGTTATATTCATGACATTTTACTTTATGCAAATCATTCCATATGTTACAACTTTAATGACGGTGCTGGAGCAAAAACTATTTGCAGTGAAGGCATAACTGCAGGGGAATGGTATCAATTCGCTGTCGTTAAATCATCTACAGAAGGTGTAAAAGTATATCTAAATGGCAGACTTAACGATTCAAACCCGTCTTGGACAAATTCTGCTGCAGCAATAAGTAAAGGAAGCAGAATTGGTGCATACAGCGGTGGTAGTGGTCCTATAAATTACTTTGATGGACAAATTGATGAAGTCAAGATATATAATGGTAAGACTTTCAAAGATGATGACATCTTACAAATTCATAATTATGGACATGTTAATGTGTATGGTCCTTACAATGCTTCAATAAATTTTAGTTATGTTGTTTTTGAAAGTGATTGTCCATCTGAGCACATACAAATCTCACGAAGTAATGAGAATTTCGTAAATCTTACAGGGATATATAATCATACATTTGTAACAAAAAAAGACGGGTTTTATATAAGAATTTTAAATGATAGTTGTACATATGTTTGGATGAATGTTTCAGAAGACTCTCCTTATCAACCAATACAACAAATTAGCGTTGAATATAATTTAACAACTCTTAATGGGAATAAGTTTGAGATTGGCACACCTATAAATCTAAGCATAATAACTAATGATACAAGCATAGGATATTGTGTAAACATAAGTTCAATGACGGATACTTATTATTGTAATAATATAAACACATCAATACTTGCTAATGTATCATATCTAACAAGAGATAAATTCAGTGATGGTGATAGAAGCAAGAGTCTTGACTATTCTTCACAACATGATCATAGTGTTTCAATGAACGTGTCTAAGTATGAAGAGCTTGAGGATGGGTTATTCTTCTTTATAAATGTCATAGGCAGAATGTTCAATTTCTCAATCTTCTTAGGAGATAATAAGATTGTTGATACCAATAATTATATTAGCGGTGCTAATGAGCTAATAGACAGGCTTAGTGATGGTTCTACAAAAACAACATTATTCTTCCAAAGTGCAGACATAGAAACAATACATATAAACCATTCAGCACAATCTTATGGAGACAGTAATGCAGATTGTAGTTTTATCATAACTTCTGTGCCGACAAACACTGAAACTTTCAGATTCTATGAAGGTTTTCTTAATGATAACCATGTAACCCATTATAACAATGACTTGACACATACTTGGCTTTGGGAGAACTTCACAGACACGAACAGAGAAACATACTGGCAGAAAGGCACAGGAAGCAGTGGCTCTGGCGGATACTGTTCAGGCACACCAAGCAATTATCAGTTCACTTCTGATTCAAGATTATACGCTTTACAGGTAACATCTTGCTCAAGACCGAAGGATTGTTCGGATACAACCATCTATGATAAAAGCGTTACTGCATACACTTATTATGATGGTGACATAGATCTTAGCAATTATGATTATATAGAGCTAAACTATACATATCTTGTTAGAGGAGGATGTAACACATATGCTAACCCTTACTGTACAGGCACATCAGCAACTTCTACAGGCTATGCATACTTATATCTTAGAGATTCTGATGGAGTACTCACAACCATAGATTCCAGGTCTGCGTATGGAGGGTGTACATCTGATGATGCAGACGATAACTCTGCAAGCGGTACTATGACGATAATAATGAACAGGACAGAGAACTCTTCAACGTATGATGTTTATAAGAATGGAGTGTACTCAACATCCATAACTATTGACAAAAGTAAGAAGTATGGCTTCTATCTTAGAACTAAAGCCGTATCTTCAATAAAAATGGAAGGCACATCAAATGCTAACGCTTATAACTATCTATCATATATCCAGCTTGGTGGTATAGGGTTATACTTTAATGGAGAACCTTCGGATTATTATAACACTACTGTAAACTTCACAGCCTTAGATATTCATCAATTATCAACAGAGAAAATAATATCTGTATATTTCAAGGTTGATGCTTTCGAGCCTTCAGGATCTTCTATCAGATACTACATCAGTGATGATAATGGAACAACATGGAAACAAGCCTTTAATAACACTGTTACAAATTTTGATGGGACAAGCAATGTGCTTGCGTTTAAAGCAGATATTGATAGAGGCACTTCCACAGACACAAACCCACCACACATCATTAATTATTTGCTCGACATAAAGAATATCTATCCTTCAAACATAGAGGTTGATGCTGGTGGTGATGGTGTGTATGAATGGAATATGACAGGTAATGTCACAGAATCAACAACATACAATGTTACCTTCACATGTGATTCATTGGATGTTAATAGGAATCAGTATTGTGATGTTAATACAGAGCTATTCTGTGATAATGTGCCGATAAATATTAAGAGTGATACAGCAGGCATGCTTAATATATCTGACATAAACATACCAATGAACATCTCAAGAATACTTATTATTAAAGACAATGTTTCGAAGATAGTAAAAGATAATCCTACACAGGTTAATTTCACAATCTATGGCATAAACGGAACTTTGACAATAAGACCATCATGGAAATATATTGGTGATGGTGATGTAATATTTACTGTGTATAATGAGTCATATCCTAATAGCACAGTAACCCTATCAGTGCCTGTAAGGTATAGTAATTGGAACTATAGCTTACCAAGCGGGGTTAATTATATAGAGTTCATGCCAAGAACACCCAGTGATAAGAACGTAGAACCTTTCGGACAGGATTCAAACACACCATTGCTTAACATAACCATGCTTGGAGCTACAGACCCAATGAATTTCTCAATACTTATCAATGATAGCTTGCCTTGTGTAACCTTAGCAGTATCAACAGATAATAATGTAAACAATGCTATCAAGCTAAGCTCAGAGAACACGTGGTATCAATTGCTTAGCAGCAAATCCTTATTATACAACACAGGACTTTGGTTCTGGGCTAATTATAGCTGTAGCTATACTAATTGGTATATGTTCGAGCCAGAGTTTTATTTCAGAGGTTGTTGTGAAGATTGTACATGTTCAGAGGCTTTGAGTTAAAATGGCAGTAAGAAGTTTAAAACATATGAAGGTAAGAAGCTGGATTCCTCCATTGAATGATGCAGTGTATAAAATCACTGTTGAACGTAGTGATGGGACTATAGATGACATAACCACCAAGATAAAATCTCTAGTCATAAAAGACGGTTCTACTGAGAGCATAGGTGGTTTTGAGGCTGAGGTGTTTAATGTCAATAACGAGTTCTCTGATAAATGGACAGGTAATGAGATATTCAGATTTTATTGTGACTATGATACTACTGCTACAACATTACGATTCAGAGGTAGGATAGAAAAACCTTCGCATGCTGATAACATGATTAAGATTAAAGGCAGATCTGAAGCTGTAAGACTCAAAGATATAAGGGTCACAGGCACATACTCAAACATGACAACATCAGACATTCTGAAGTCTATCATTTTACAGTATGCCTCAGATTTCACAACGAACAATGTCAAGACAGAATCTACTGTTGTAAGCGTGAATTGGTCAGAAAAACCATTCTTTGATTGTGTGGAAGAATTATGTGCATACTCAGGCTATGTTTTTTACATAGATTGTAATCTTGATTGTCATTACTTCTCAGAGGGTGAAGAACGTAATGTTAGTGAAGCCATTGTTGAAGGCACAAATCTGTTCAATGTATCAGATTTTGCACCAGACATAACCCAAGTAAGGAATGTCATAAAAGTCTATGGTGCTATCATTGATGGGATACAGGTCTTATATACTGCTTCTGACTCTGAGTCTATAGCTAAATATGGAAGGAAGGAAGATCTTAGAAATAATGAGAACTTGACAACATATGAACAGGCTAAAGATTATGGTGATTACTATCTGAACAAGCTTAAAGATCCTCCAATCGTTGGTAGCGTGACATCAAAACTGCTTGCTACTTTACAACCAGGTCAGTCAATAAACATATCCTCTCCCACTCATAACATTGCACCAAACAGTTATCTTATACTTGAGTATGAACATCATATAGAAGCCAGCAGTGGAAGGATATATACAAAGGTAACCATAAACAAAGAACCGCAAAAGATAGAACATGTCTTAAAGAAAATAATACGGAAACAAGAAGATTCATCAGCCACCATTAGCAATCCATACCAGATGGAACACTCTTATGATTTCTTGTTCAATGAAGACTCAGGCACACATTCAAGCACAGAAATCTCTGATGGTTATCTAAAACTTCAATCAGGAGAGACAAACGGTACTTGGATAAGTGAAACAAGAACAACAACTTCTAATGTGAGTGAAGTATATTTAAAACTATACGGAGATAAGCTTGATAAAATAACCGTCTATGTTTCAGCAGATAATGGTATTAATTACACTTCTGTAAATAGGGAAACACGCACAGATCTTGATTATCCAGGACAGAATCTTATTATCAGAGTCAGGATAATAGACCCAGATGCCAGGTTAGACAGTTTATCTTTACAATACAAGTAGGTGATGTACATTGAATGACGAGAATAACAACGGGGATAAAACCTTCATACGAATAACTAATAGAATGATTTATGACAAGATAGAAAATATTGAAAAACAGATCTCAGAGATTAAGAATAGTGTGGTAATGAAAACAGAATGTGCAACCATACGTAAACAGGCAAATTTCAATCTTAGATATGTTGTCTGGATATTTTTCAGTATAGCTGCAATAGCCATAAGCGTCTGGGCGGCTTTAAAATAGCGAGGTGATCATATGCCAAGAAAAGTTAAAAGTCCAAGCTTGTTCAAAGATCCGTTACACGCATTCAAAGGTTTCAAGCTAAGCAAAAATTTCTGGAGTGCTTTTAAGAATGCTGTATATGTGCTTGTTCCAGCATTCATAGCAGAGCTTGTAAGCAACAATATACTCTCTGCAGGCGTGGCTGGAGTAATAAGCTCAGCAATACTCAAAGCTATAGAATATGCTCTAAAAGAATATTAATACTCACAGACAGGAGTATGGAGACCCGCCCCTTGCCCACAAAAGCTAGTTCTCATAACATACTCCTGTCTTCTTATATTCTTATGAATCTATAAATCTCTTTACTTGAAGGTCTAAAAATCTTGTTTGTTTGTGGCTCTACAAGCCATACTCTTTCTCTCTCGTCAATGAAAAAGTTCAATGCATGTGTTTGTGTCCATATCTCTCCCACAGCAAAATTACCAAGAAGAAGTCTCACTGTTGCCATAAATATCAATGCAAAATCGTCACAGTCATGCTTCTCTTTCTCATACTTCATATATTTAACTGGCATTAGTTTCACGATCTTCTCCATCATTGAATACTTCGGCAGATAGTACTCAGAATCTGCTATATGTATTTTACTCGTCGGTGCATATCTATGCAGTATTCTTTGCACGTCTTCTATGGTAACCTTCTTGCCTTCTGTACTGACTATAAAAAACTTGTAAAGCAGCTTAATAATATTAAACAGTTTATTGATTGCTTTTTTCATGTTTACCACCGTCTTTTATTGCATTATAGATATTAAGATACATATTGAATATTGTGTCTCCCATATCCAACCTGTACATACATAATAATTTAAAAAATTCCTCTTCCCACATCTTATACTTCCATTCTTCTGTCTTTGGATTGCTTAGTATTCTTATGCAGTAATCAAGGTTATCTTTTTGGTAAGGGTGTTGTTCACTGTATATTGTCAATGCGATCTTATACTCCAAAGGTGTATAGTGTTTATTAACCTTCTCTTCGAGTCCCTCTGCATCTTCGATTTTGATCATCTCCTGTGAATCTTATAAGGTATTCATTCTCCACCTCGCCCACAGGACCAAACATGTATAGATATTTATTTTTCATTGTCATCCCTCTCAAAATAGAATTTAAGCTTTTTAAGTTTGGTATAGTAATCAAGAAGTCTTGACTGTGCATACTCGTAAGCCCATGTATCAACGTAACCGTCAGGTACGTTCTTTGCTTTATTATTCTCATACTCTCTTTTCCAGTACTCATATCCCATTATTGCTGCATCATCGCTTATCTCGCTTGCTATAAGACCTAGAAGTCTGTTTCTTCGTTTCTCGAACATTTCTACAATATCTACCAAACCCATTTGTACACACCTCTTTCATACACATAGAATGTTTTAATGTGATGATTATCATAATGCCCAAGCCAACGTTTTCTTGCTTCTGAGAGCTGTTTTAAAGCCTTCTGACGGTGTTTTTTCTTATTAGTGGTTTTAAAAATCAAAACATAGTCTCTATGGAAAGCTATGACGTCAGATTCAAGCACTCTGTTACCTAGATGAAACTTATAATTCCTAAAGATAACATAATCATTCTTGCTTGACATAAGTCTTCTTACAATATTCTCTAACCCTTCATCATGTTTCTTCTCAGCCTTGTCCATTCTTACCATCCAAGAAATATTCTCCATAAGGTAACGAATTATATGTTGTCTCAGAAGTCATAAACTCAATAGAATCTCCGTCAGGGAATTTAAAGGTAAGAAGATAAAACCCGTTCACGTATTGTTTTTTTATGATTTTTATTGAGCTACTCATTTTTAAAACCTATCTTTTCTTTCGGAATGGCTTTGTAAACGACATCCTTCTTTTTATGGTCATAGTAGTATTTGATATAATGATCTTGTTTGTACAGTTTAAGCTTCTCAAGATTCCGTTTTATTTGTGTAATTTGACGATCATACTCTGTAATCTTCGCATTCACTTCTTTTATAAGTTTATATTTAGTATTATCCAACAGATCTACATAAGAATAAATTATTCTATAGTATTCAGCCTCTGTAATCTCTTCTAATAATTCATCTTTATCCTCGTTTTGTAGTCCTTTTATATCTTTCATTTTACAATAAACTCTGCGGTTATCCTTGATAGTTCTTTATTCTTCTTGAAGTACAGGTCTATTATCCAGCCACCCATAGAGACAGAGATTCCCTTACCTTTCTGGAAGCTTGTCTGGCTTTCTGTAGTGCCTGGTAAAAGCAGATACCCTCCCAGGTATGGAAAAAAGCCTGCTTTGTGATAATGCCCGACAATGAGTAAATCGGGTGCGTCTTTACCCATAGCCTCATACTTTTTCTGGATTTTGTAAGATATAGCGTATGCGTTCATCCCGTCATTAGGATGTATAACTTTTATTCTATACTTAGAAGTGATCTTTATATCAGCCTCTGCATCAGCAAGCCATTCAAGATCGTCTCTGCAATCCGCTATGTTTTTACCACTATTAAACCCAAGCTTCTTGTCAAACCCGTTATACATATGATTCCCAGATACAAAATACTGTTTCACTCCTTTAATATAAGGTCTATGTTGTAAGAAGTCTTTTTTCTGTCCTTCGAAGGTTACATCTGACTGTTCCCAGAACTGCCCATAGTGCATATCATGTCCGTCAAGCAGGTCTCCAGCATCGATAACAAAATCCACTTTCTTGTTCTTGAACTCTTTGAATATCTTTGCTTCAAGAAAATAGTCGTGGTGTTTGTTTCCATAGTGTGAATCAGAAATAACGCCTATCTTCACATGTGTTTCACCAAAATCAAAGTCATACTCTTTCGGTGCAAGCTTGTTATGTCCAAGCTGTTTAAGAATAGATTTTTTCTCTTTGGGAGAAATCTCTTGTAATCTTTTTAGAATTTTCTGGTCAAGAATTGATTTGCTCAGGTTCATCACCAATTCCTCCAGATCTTTTTCTTTTGAAGCAATTATAATCACCTCTACTTATTTTATTATTGTAGTCAAATATATATTTTTCTATTTATTTCGTGTTTTCTCTACACCGTTTTTGTCGTTTCTTCACACCTTCAATGGCAGTATCAAACCACACTTCAAGGTCCTTGTAGAAGAACTTCAAATCTTCCACTGTAATATCAAACCTCTTCATCAGACCCAACACAACCAATAAAACTGCTGTTTTTTCTCTTTCTTGTTCATTCATAT
>Ga0190359_1000216_pt1 | contig 39253 bp, 24 predicted proteins | sample 48721823_MG_FD_161269 | JGI IMG/M metagenome (GOLD analysis project Ga0190359, IMG submission 161269) | Hydrothermal vent microbial mat bacterial communities from Southern Trench, Guaymas Basin, Mexico - 4872-18-2-3_MG | ecosystem: Environmental > Aquatic > Marine > Hydrothermal vents >...
CGGCTAGCTCGAGGAACTCGACCTCGTCGATAACCCGCACCCCCAGCCGGCGGGCCTTGTCGAGCTTGGACCCGGCCCGGTCTCCGGCAACGACCAGGTCGGTCTTTCCGCTGACCGCCGAGCTGACCTTGCCGCCCAGCCGCCCGATGAGTTCCTTGGCCGTGCGCCGGTCCATGCTCGACAGCGTCCCGGTCAACACCACCGTCTGACCCTCAAGCGGCCTTTTCCCCCCGGCCACCTGCTCCGGGGGCCGGGGCTCGATGCCGGCGGCGAGCAGCCGCTTCACCAGGCGGCGGTTTTCCGGCTGCCCGAAGAACACCCGGATGCTCTCGGCCACCTCGGGGCCGATACCGTCGATGGCCTGCAGGCGCTCGACATCGGCCTCCGCCAGTGCCTCCAGCCCGCCAAAGGCCCGGGCCAGCAGCCCGGCCACGTGCTCACCCACGTGGCGGATGCCCAGGGCGAAGATGAAGCGGGCCAAGGATGTCCGCTTGCTGCGCTCGAGCGCCTCCACCAGGTTGGTCGCCGACTTCTCCCCCATGCGCTCGAGCCCGGCCAGGGTCTTCCGGTCGAGCCGGTACAGGTCGGCGGCATCCCGCACCAGCCCGCGCTCCACCAGTTGGTCGATCAGTTTTTCACCCAGCCCCTCGATGTCCAGGGCCCCGCGGCCGGCGAAATGGCGCAGGGTGGCCTTGAGCTGGGCCGGGCAGTTGACATTGCTGCAGCGGTGGGCCGCCTGGCCCTGTTCGTGCACCACCCGGGCGCCGCACACCGGGCAGCTTTCCGGCATGCGGAAGGGCGGCGGGCGACCGGGCCGATCGGCATCTACCACCTTGACCACCTCGGGAATGACGTCTCCGGCCCGCTGCACCAGTACCCGGTCTCCCGGGCGCACGTCCTTGCGCTCCACTTCGTCCTGGTTGTGCAGCGTGGCTCGCGACACCTCCACACCTCCCACCGGCACCGGTTCCAGTTCGGCCACCGGGGTGAGCTGGCCGGTGCGGCCCACCTGCACCACGATTTTTCGCACCGTGGTAGTGCGCTGCACCGGCGGCAGCTTGTAGGCCACCGCCCAGCGCGGGGAACGGGAGATCTCGCCCAGGCGCCTCTGCAGCGCGAAGCTGTTCACCTTGATCACCACTCCGTCCACCTCGTAGGGCAGCTCGAAGCGCCGGGCGAGCAGCTCGCGGTAGAACTCCAGTACCTGCTCCGGGCCGCGGCACAGCCGGGGCAGCGGGTTTACCGGCAGTCCCAGCGCGGCCAGGTAGTCGAGAAACTCCCGCTGCGATTCCACCTCCGCCACGGGCTCGCCCGCCGCATAAAAGAAGGCGCTCAGCGGCCGGGAAGCGGTGATGCGCGAGTCGAGTTGCCGCAGCGAGCCGGCGGCGGCGTTGCGGGGATTGGCGAAGGTCTTCTCGCCGCGGTCGGCGGCCCGGGCATTGAGGCGTTCGAAATCCCGTCTCTTGATGATCACCTCGCCGCGCACCACCAGTCGCCGGGGTACCGTGCCCGCGGGCGGTGTCTCCAGGCGCAGGGGAATCACCCTGATGGTGCGGGCGTTCTCCGTCACCAGCTCCCCGGTAAGACCATCGCCGCGAGTGGCGGCCGCGGTCAGCTTGCCCTCTTCGTAAACCAGCTCCAACGCCACCCCGTCGAGCTTGGGCTCGGCCATGTACTCGATTTCCTCCTTGCCACCCAGCTCGCGCTGCAGGCGGGCGTCGAACTCCAGGAACTCGTCGTCGCCGAAGACGTTCTGCAAGCTGAGCATGGGAGTGGGATGCCTGAAGGAAGCGAAGGAATCGAGGGGCCGTCCGCCCACCCGGCGGCTCGGTGAATCGTCGCTGTCGAGTTCCGGAAAACGCCGTTCCAGCTCGACCAGCTCGCGCATGAGCTCGTCGTACTCGGCATCGGAGACAAGGGGGTCGTCGAGCACGTAGTAGCGATGATCGTGTTCGCGGATCTCGCGACGCAACCGTTCCACGCGCCGGGCGGCCTGCTTGGCGTTCATGTCCACCTCCTGCACCGGGAGAAGAACTTACCGCAGCCGTGCCCGCCAGGCCAGCATCATCGTGGCCCTCTATCTTGCCGGCGCTGCGCCCGCATGATAAGAGAAATCATATGCCCGAGTGGAACAGCATAGCCGAGCTGCGGGTGATAAGGCGGCTGGCCGAAATGCTCAACCGTCGCTGGAACCTGGGGCTGGGTTTCGCCGAGCCCGATGGCAGCCTGCTGCAGGGTGGCCGCTTCGAACGCTTCGCCACCCGCCGGCCGCTGTGCGAACTGGTGCAATCCACCGCCGCCGGTCGCGAGCGCTGCGCCGCCACCGCGGCCGGCATGCTGGAGCAGTACCGTGCCGGTGGCGGCTGCGGGGCCTCCACCTACCTGTGCCACGCCGGCCTGAGCGAGTTCTTCGTACCCCTGGAGGTCGAGGGCGAACTGCTGGGGCTGGTGCTGGCCGGCGGCGCCCTGTGCGCGCGCGAACTCGACAGCCAGCGGGCCACGATATTCGCCCGCTGCGACGAGCTGGGGCTGGGGGCCCGCGAAGTCGAATCGGCCCTGGCCCGCGCCACCGTCCTGGCCCCGGAGGACGAGCAGACCCTGGCCGAACTCATCGAGCTGGTGGTGGCCGAGATCCTGGTCTACCGAGAGGAGATGGCCCGCAAGGAGCGCCGCCTGGATCGCCTGACCCGGCAACTGGCCGATCGCTCCAGCTACGACCAGATCGTCGGCAAGAGCCAACCCATGCAGGAACTGTACCGGCTGCTGGACAAGATCTCCGCAACCGACGCCACCGTACTCATCGAGGGCGAGAACGGCACCGGCAAGGAGCTGGTGGCCCGGGCCATCCACTTCAACTCGGCGCGCGCCCAGCGTCCCTTCGTGGTGCAGAACTGCTCCGCCTTCAACGACAACCTGCTCGACAGCGAACTGTTCGGTCATTCCCGGGGGGCCTTCACCGGGGCCGTGGGCAACAAGAAAGGGTTGTTCGAGGTGGCCGACGGTGGCACTTTCTTCCTGGATGAGATCGGCGACATGAGCCCGGCGTTGCAGGTGAAGCTGCTGCGCATCCTGCAGGAAGGCACCTTCATCCCCGTGGGCAGCACCCGGGAGAAGCGGGTCGACGTGCGCATCATCGCCGCCACCAACCGCGATCTCAAGCAACTGGTGGAGCGGGGCCTGTTCCGGGAGGATCTCTACTTCCGGGTCAACGTCATCGGTGTCACCCTGCCGTCCCTGCGCCAACGCCGGGAGGACATCCCCCTGCTGGTGGAACACTTCCTGCACAAGCATGCCCCGGAGCGACAGGTACGTCTTTCCGCCGGCTCCCTGCAACGGCTGCTCGACTACAACTGGCCGGGCAACGTGCGCGAGCTGGAAAACGAGATCGAGAGGCTGCTGGTGCTGTGCAGCGACGACGAGGTCATCCGCGAGGAGTTCCTGTCTCCGCGCATCCGCTACGAGGTCTACTCGCCCCAGGGTTCCGGCGAGCAGACCGCCTTGCCGGCGGCCATCGAACAACTCGAACGCACCATGATCCTCGATCACCTCAAGCGGGCCCGCTGGAACAAGACCCGGGCGGCCGAGACCCTGGGTATCAGCCGGCGCAACCTCATCCGCAAGGTACAGAACTACGGCCTGGAACGACGGCGCAACCGCTGAGCCGGCGACATCCGCGGCAGTCGGCCCGGAGACCAGCCCGCGCCTTCAGAGCTTGTCGGCCTGCAGGCGGCCCATTTCTATGGTGAGCTCGATGCCCCCGGGAAAGTAGGTATCCAGGGAACGAACCATGCCGGCCAGAATGCCCTCACGCCAACCCCGGTCGGCAATCAGCTCCAGGCAGGCCTCCAGGCAATGCCTCTGCACCAGCACCGAGGAAACCAGCTCCAGGCCCCGCTCGAACTTCATGGTATAGGTGCGCTGCTTGATGCGCCCATCGATGAAACCGTGGGCCGACAGCAGCCGCTGCAGCTGGCCGCGCCGGGGAAAGCGCTCCAGCAGACGATCCAATTCATCCTGGGCGCTGATCAGGTCCTCTTTCTCCAGCACCTCCCGGAATACATCCAACAACTCGCAGAAGCTGCCCTGCATGGCCACTCCCAGCAGCAGGAAACCATCCTTGCGCAGCAAGCGGGAGGACTCGGCCAGGACCCGGTCCAGGCGGTACGCCGGCGGCAAGCCGGCGCAGTATATGCCGTCGAAGGTAGCCGGCGCGAAGGAAAGCTCCTCCGGCGTTTCCCTCTTGAAGAACACCTTCTTGCCGATGGCCTGGCCCAGTTGCTGGCGGGCCAGGTCCATCAGCTCGCGTATGTCATCGGTGGCGATCAGCCGTCCCCCCTCGGGCAGGCGCTCGGCCACCAGGCGGGTCAGGCCCCCGTCGCTGCAGCACAACTCCAGCAAGGAGGCCTTCTCCGGCAATTGCTCCGGAAACTCTTCGTCCACCCAGGACCGGAAGGGCTCTTCCCAGTGGGGTGCGTGTTGCCGGGTGAAATTCTTGAGCAACAACCGCTTGTCCATGACGCCGCTAGTTAGCACAAGACGCGCCTATTTCCCAGGCTTTCCCTCCCCCGGAGATCGCCTGGGCCGCGGGCTTCTCGTCCCCGATCGCCTCCGTGCCCGGGAGGCGGCCCGCCAGCGGGCGGTTTTTTCGATGCGCCGCTGCAGGTTCCGGGCCAGTTCCAGCAACCTGGCCTCGGCACCCTGCCCGGTCACCTGCTGCAGGACCCGCTGCAGATCCTCTGCCGCCTGGCGAACGGCCGGCAGGTTCCAGCGCAGGTAACCCAGGCAGAGCAGCACCCGGGCACGGTCAAGGCGAGCCTGGTGGTTGCCGGGATCGATCTCCAGGGCCCGGGAAAATCTTTCGCTGGCCCGGCGATAACGACCACGGGCCAGCCACAGGCGGCCTTCCGCCAGCACCTGGTCCAGCTCCCGCCGGGCCGTCTCGGAAAGCCGCGCCCGGGGCGGCGCCCGCCGCTGCAGCCGGGCGGGCGGCCAGCGGGAAGCCTCCACGGTGACCTGTGGCCGCCAGGGCGGCGCCGCCCCGGCCGGTCCTGTCGCCATTGCCAGCGACCCGAGCATCAGAAACAAGCGCCAATGCATCGCCTCCAGTGTAGCCTCCTGGCCGGCGCCTGGCAAAAAAACCCGCTTCTCTCCCTATCCGGGAAGGAAACTTCACCTGCGGTTTACGATATAATCCCCCCTGGAGGCTCCACCAACCACACCGGAGGTGCCGCTTGCGTCTGCATGGTCGTAACCTGTTGCTGGTGGTCTTGTCATCGCTGGCCTTCCTCGGCTGCCGCGGCGACATCTCCCGGAGTCCCGACGCCGCTTGCGAAGATGGCGATGCTTCGGGAGCCGAGGCAGGGGATCCGGCCGCCGACTTCGGAGACCAGGAAGATGATGCCGGCGGTGAGGCCGACGAGGCGGGCGGCGATCCCGGCCCGGTTCCCGAGCAGGACTGGGATCGTCATGACCTTACCTTTCGCAGGACGGTTACCCTCATGCCGCATCCGCAGCGGGCGCGAACCGACTTGCCGGTCCTGGTCACCATCGACCAACCGAACCAGTTCGTGCTCCGGGACATCGCCGTGTTCGAGCGCCGGCCCGACGGTCAAGCGCAGCCGCTCCCGGGCTGGGCCTTCGCCAATCCCGACGGTGGAGTCACCCAGGTGGCCTTTACCGCGCCGGGAGTAACCCCCGCCGGTACCAGCAGGCAGTTTCTGGTCTACTACCGTACCGCGGCCACCCCGGAGCCCTGGCAGTGGCGGGACACGGGATGGGTCACCAGGCAGCAGTTGCCCGGTTCCCGTATCGCCATTTCCGGGGGCTGCTGCGAGTTGTCACGGGAGGTGGACGAGGCCGCGGGACGCCTGCTCAGCGGACGCCGCACTTCCGGCGCCGCCACTCTACGGCTCCTCGCCGCCGACTGGAGGGTTGCCGAGGGGTTCAGCAACTCCTACCAGTTGCAATCCAACACCACCGTCTACCAGACCCAGGCGGTAGAGGCGGAACCCTTCTCGGCAATCCACTTCGACGCCGACGAGTTCCAGGGTGCCTGCGCGGTGACCTGGAACCGCCACGACCCGGTCGACCACCTCCTGACCATGACCCAGCGCGTATTTCGTGACTGGCCCTTCCTGCAGTTTACCATTGCGGTGAGTACCTCCGCCCCGGATCTCACTTTTTCCTCCAACGACTGGAGCAGCAGGTATCTCTATCTCAGCGACAGTTACGACAGGATGGTTTCCGACACTCGCGGTGACGAATCGATCGCCAAGATCTGGGATACCAACATGCGCTGGTTGGTGGTGTACGACCAGAACAGCGGCCGGGGCTTCGGCTGGTTCATTCCCCACCGCGGAGTCATCAGGGCCGACGCGGAAGACGGCCCCACGGAGATCTTCGATTCCTATGGCTACAGCGCCGGCGGCGACCGGTACTTTTCCGCCTTGTGGATGGCCGCCGAGGACAAGAACGACATCGTCGACCTCTTCGATGCCCTCAAGCCCGGGGTGCAGCTGTCGTCTCCGGAATCGCGGGACCTGAATATCGTCGAACCCGTGGAGGGGACCTTTTATTTTCCCGACGACACCCTGCGAGTGGTGGTATCCACCCCGGGAAACAGCCTGCCGGTGAGCGCGCTGTTGACACTGGCCGACGGTACCGAGCTGCCCCTGGACATGCAGCGGGTGGACAACGGCTGGATCTGGGAGTCGACGCCGCCGCTGCTGCTGACTGTCGCCCACCCCCCGGGCAGCTGGACCATCGAGACACGCTCGGGCAACGAGACCCGGCGCGCGCGGATCGAGTTCCGGCACCCGCAGCATCCCCGCCTGCTGTTTTCCGCCACCGAGCTCGACCAGCTGCGGGCGCGCCGCAACGACAGCCACGCCGAGATCTGGAACACCATGCTGGGCATGGCGGCGGGCTACCCGGAGCCCATGGACGATCCGGGGCCGGGCCGGGACATTCGCAGCTATGCCGACCGCCTCATCAACCTGGCGTTGATCCAACTGCTGGACCCCGGCCAGCCCTATGATGAACTGCTCTGGAATTACTTCTTCAAGATGCTGCGTTACCCCAACTGGACTTCCAGCGAGCGCCCCTTCAACAACTACGATCTCACCGTGGGCCACTTCTTCACCGCCCTGGCCCTGGCCTACGACTGGCACTACCAGCGCCTGACCCCCGACCAGCGCCGGGAATTGAGAACCCGCCTGGCCGACCTGGTGGACGACTTCATCGAGCGGGGCTGGTTGCGCCACTACCCGGACATCGACTGGACCCACTACGTAACGGTGACCAATAACCACTACTGGATCAGAAACGCCGGAGTGGCGGCGGTCGCCTACGTGTTGCAGGAGGAGATGGAGGAGGAGCGCCGGCAAGCCTGGCAGGACAGGACCGAGGCCAACCTGTCGGTGATCCTGAGCGTACTCGAGGCCGACGGTACCAGCAACGAAGGCGTCGCCTACCACTCCTACGGGCAGATAAACCTGTTTCCCTGGCTGGACATGCGCGACCGGGTGCTGGGCGGGCAGAGCGCACTGAGCACTCCCTGGTTCGCCAACTCCATCCTCTGGGACCTGTACTCCATCACCCCGGGAGGAGACGACAACTACGGCGGCCCTGCCAACTTCGGTGACTGCCCCCCCTATCACTACAACCCTCCCCGCACCATCCAGGCCTGGCTGGCAGCGCGGCTCGACAACGGCCATGCCCAGTGGCTGGCGGAAAACCTGCAGTGGCCCCGGCTAACCGCCTTTTCCTACTTGTGGTACGATCCCACCGTCGTGGCCGTCGACCCGGACACGCTGCCTCCCTGGAGCGTCTTCGAGAACAAGGGGATCTTCGTCTGGCGTTCCTCCTGGAACAACGATGCCACCTACTTCTCCCTCAAGGCCGGCTCCTACTTCGGCGGTCACGAACAGCCGGATGCCGGCCACTTCATCCTGCATCGCGCGGGCGTGCCCTACATCACCGACTACGGCTACTCCTACTGGAAAATGACCGACGAACACAACCTCATCCTGGTGGACGGCACCGGCCAATACGGCCAGGACCGGCAGTGGATGGCGGCGGTGGATCCCCAGCACTGGGCCACGCTTCCCTTCCTGCTGGCCAGCACGGCCTACTTCGATCTGGTGGCCGATCCCACCCCCATGTACCAGTCTCCCCATCTGCAAAGCTGGCAACGAGAAGTCGTCGGCATAACGCCCGGCATTTTCCTGGTGCGGGACGTCATGGAGGCCGATCAGCCGGTCACCTTCACCTGGTTGCTGCACAGTTACCGCACCGATCCCCCCACCTCGGAAAACCGGAGCTATTCCTACCGGGAGCGCCGCCTGGAGAACCCCTGGGAGGACCAGGACAGCGGCAGCTGGCTGCTCCGGCCCCAGGATGCGGCACCGGCCCTGCACGTCAAGGACTGCTCCTCGTCGAGTTGGTCCGCCGTGGTGGAACCGGGTTTATTCGTGCCGGAACAGGACCTGGACGCCGGTGGTTACAACGAAAACCTGGAGCCTTTCCAGCTGGGATACCGGCTGCGGCGCGATTACCACGCCGCCGCCGCTTCCTCGCTGGTGGCCGCCTGGTTCGACGCCGGACTCGAAGCGGAACCCCTGGCCGTCACGAACGCCGAGGGAGTACGCCTGTACGACGGCAACGGGAACGTGGTTGTGAACATCTGGCCCTTCAGCGGAGCGCCCGCGACCCTGGCCGGCCTCACCGTTCAGGGCCTGATGGGTGGAATCCGCCGGGATCGACCCGCCTTCTGGGGACGCGAGCTCACCCGCCTGGAAAACTCCGGCCAGGTACTGGTGCAGGCGCAGTCTCCCCTGAGCCTGTTCGCCCGCACCGAGCACGCCGCCAGCGCCGACGATCCGCACCTGCTCATCACCCGGGCGGCCAGCACCGTGACGGTCAGCGTGTACTGTCCCGACGAACCCGGCCAGGTCACCCTGGACGGCAATCCCCTTACCTTTTCCTGGAACCAGGGCCTGCTCTCGCTCGAGGTTCCCGCCGGCCGTCACCGTCTGGAAATGTACTGAGTTGACGTATCCTCGTCCGCCCCGTACCCTAGGTGCTCATGAAGGCCTACATCCTGCCCTCCGGCGTGACCATCCACCCCTTCGGCGACCCGGTATCCCGGTCGATGATCGGCAACCGTCCCTTGCACCAGTGGCAGGAACAACTTTTCGCCCGGCAGGGCATCGGCGTGGAACGCATCGAGTCGGCCGCGCAGATCACCGAGCGCGAGTTCTTCCTGACCTGGGATGACGTCTTTTTCACCCGGCGGGTGCTGGACGATTTCGCGCGGCGCGCCCCCGCCCATCCCGGCAGCAGCCGCTGCGGCCTGCCGGCCGATTCGCTGCTGCTCAAGCGCACCCGCTCGCTGCAGGATCTCGACGAGGGGCAGCAGGACGGTGAACGGCTGGCACTGTACCGGTTGTACTTCGTCAGGAGCGAACAACCTCCCACCGGCGAGGCCGCCCTGCAGCAATGCCTGCAACAAGCCCGGCCCCTGCGGGCCCGCTTCCGGGAAAAGGTCCTGCGCATGCCCGCCCCCCGGCACATCTCCGGCTTCAGCCATTACCAGCACCCGGTCACCTCCAGCATCGTCATGCACCTGCGCCACTGGGTACACCTGCTCTGGGCCAACCAGCTTTCCATCCAGGTGGCCTGGGTGGAGCGGGTGCTCGACCACAAGCTCTGGAGCGCCGGTAAGCTGCTGGGCGCGGGCCTGGGCTGCCTGCTGCGCGGGCGTCTTTCCCGGACCGGCTTCCTGCTGGGGCTGCTGGGGCGGGCCAACCACTTCGGGCGCGGCTGCGTGGTGCATCCCACCGCCCGGGTGGAAGGCTCGCTGCTGGGAGACAACGTGCACATCGGCGCCTACGCCCTGGTGCGCGGCTGCCTCATCGGCAACAACGTCACCATCGAGGACCGGGCCAACGTCTACTTCTCGGTGGTGGGCGACGACTGCTTCATCTCCAAGAACTCCACCATGGTCTTCTGCGCCGGCTACCCGGACAGCGACCTGTGCGTCAACGGCATCCAGGCCTGCCTGTTCGGCAGTCGCTGCGCTCTCACTTCCCGGGTATGGGTGATCGATCTCCGCGCCGCGGGAAAGACCCGGGTGTACCACCAGGGACGGTTGCAGGAGATCGACAACAAGCTACTGGGGGCCTGCTTCGGACACGGCTGCTGGGCCGGCCTCGACGTCACCATCGCCCAGGGCCGGGAGATCCCCAACGGGGCCATGCTCATCAGGCCACCTGCCGACATCATCCGGCGCATTCCCCCCGACCTGCCCCCGGGAGTGCCGGCCTGGTCCGTAAACGGCACGGCCACGCCGGCCGCCGGCGTCCCCGGCCAAAGGGACCCGGACGACCAGTAAGCGCTTGCCGGCGGCGGCCACCCGCACCGGCCGCACCGGCCGCGATCAGCTCAGGGCTCGCAGATCTTGGTGGCGTTGTCGCAGTTGGGCAGCGATCCTCCGCAGTCACTGTCGCTCAAGCAACCGCAGCTGTACACGCCCCCCCCGCGGTTGATGCATTTCTTGTCGGCCGTTTGCGCGGTACAATTCACACAGCTGCCTCCGCAGTGGTCATCGACCTGGCAGGGATCGCAGCTGCTGCCGTTGCAGTAGTTGCCGGCGCCGGTGTCGCACTCGCAGCCGTCGTCGTCGTTGGAGTTGCAATCGGCGTAGCCGCTATTGCATCCGCAACTGCCGCCCAGCTGGCAGGAGCCGTTGCTGCAGGCAGAACCTTCCGGCTCGTGGGCGCTGCAACCGCCGGCGACCTCGTCACAGCCGCCGTCGCAGTCGGCATCTCCGTAGGGAGCGCAGGGGTCACCAGCGTGGTTGCTGCACGTTCCCCCCGAGCAGGTATCGGCGCCGTTGCAGAAGACACCGTCGTCACAGGAAGCACTGTTGTTGCTGTGGCCGCAGCCGCTGGTGTTGGAGCAGCTGTCGTCGGTACAGACGTTTCCGTCGTTGCAGTTTTCCACCAGGGCGTCCGATGAACAGCTTCCTCCCAAGCAGGTCTGCATGCGGAATTCCAGGCCGTTGCAGTAGCGCAGGCCGCACTCGACGCCGTCGTTGTTGCTGTGCGAACAGCCCGAGGAGGCACTGCAGGAGTCGTTGGTACAAACATTGCCGTCGTTGCAGTCCTCGACGAGGGAACTCGACGAGCAGGTGCCCCCGGAACATTCCTGCCGGCGGTACTCGTAGCCGTTGCAGTAGCGGCTTCCGCACTCGGCGCCGTCGTTGTCGGTGTGGCTGCAGCCCGAGGAGGGACTGCAGGCATCGTTGGTACACACCTCGCCGTCGTTGCAGTCCTCGATGAGGGAACTCGACGAGCAGGTGCCGCCCGAGCAGACCTGCCGGCGGTACTCGAAGCCGTCGCAGTAGCGGGAGCCGCACTCGACACCGTCGTTGTTGCTGTGCGAACAGCCCGAGGAGGGGCTGCAGGAGTCGTTGGTACACACCTCGCCGTCGTTGCAGTCCTCGACCAGGGCACTGCCCGAGCAGGTTCCCGACTGGCAGGTCTGCCGGCGGTACTCGAAGCCGTCACAGTAACGGGAACCGCACTCGGTGCCATTGGTTACCGGGGCGTTTACGCAGCCGGTGGTGGTGTTGCAGGAATCGCTGGTACACGCCTCGCCGTCGTTGCAGTTTTCGCCGCAGGAGCGGCAGTTGGCCACGGTACCGAGCTGCGTCTCGCAGCCGTCGGCCCAACCGCCCGAGCAATTGGCCCAGCCGCTGTTGCAGGTGCAGCTGCCCGAGGAGCAATAGGCGTTCTGCCCGCAGTTGTTGCCGCATGAGCCGCAGTTGGCGGCATCGTTGTTGAGATCCACCTCACAGCCATCGCTATCGACATTATTGCAGTCGTCCCAGCCAGAGTTGCAGCTGGCGATGTGACAGGTGTCCCCCGAGCAGGAAGCGGTGGCATGGGCGCGGCTGCAAGTGGTGCCGCAAGAGCCGCAGTCGCTCAGGGAATCGAGGCTGTTCTCGCAACCGTCGGAGTCGACGTTGTTGCAGTTGCCCCAACCTTCGTTGCAGGAGGCGATGTGGCAGGTGTCTCCCGCGCAGGAGGCGGTGGCGTGGGCGCGACTGCAGCTGGTGCCGCAGGAACCGCAATCGCTCAGCGAATCAAGGCTGTTCTCGCAGCCGTTGCTGTCGATGCCGTCGCAGTTGCCCCAACCGCTGCTGCAAGAAGTAATCACGCAGCTTCCCGTCGAACAGCTCTCCGCGGCATGGGCCAGGCCGCAGCTCTGGCCGCAGGAGCCGCAGTCGCTGAGGGTGTTCAGCGGCGTCTCGCAGCCGTTTTCCCGGCTGGAGTCGCAGTCGCCCCAGAGACCGACGCACACCGGGACGCAGGTGCCCGAATTGCAGCTGGTGCTGCCGTGGTCGTTGCGGCAGACGTTGCCGCAGCTGCCGCAGTTGTTGCCGTCGCTCATGATGTTTATCTCGCAGCCGTCCGACCAGGAACCGTTGCAGTTGGCCCAGCCGTCGTCGCAAGCACACATGCCCAGGGTGCAGTGGGCATTGGCGCCGCAGTTGTTGTCGCAGGCACCGCAGTGATCGTGGCTGGTGGCCAGGAACTCCTCGCAACCGTCGCCGCTGCTGCCGTTGCAGTTGCCCCAGCCGAACTGGCAGTGATCCAGGTAGCAGCTGTTGGCGTTGCAGGCTCCCACCGCGTGGGGGTAATCGTCGGTGCAGTCGTTGCCGCAGGTGCCACAGTTGTTATCGGAGGTGGGCAGGTAGACCTCGCAGCCGTCGCTGCTGTCGTTTCCCCCGGGATAGGGCACCGGCATGCTCAGGTCATTGTTGCAGTCGCCGTAGTCCGCGTTGCACTGGTACTGGCAGGCGCCGTCGATGCAGGCCGCCGCCGGGTCGGCGGGGACGTAGGCCTGGTTGCGATTGGGACACAGGCCGGTAGGGGTGGCCAGGGGATCTCCGGCGTCGGTGGTACCGTCACAGTTGTTGTCGCGGGAATCGCAGCGCTCCACGTTGCCGGGTGTCTGGGTACAGTTGTACTCGCAACCATCGCACTCGTCGCCGTCCAGGCTCCACCAGTCGTCGTCGCAGGCGCAGATGCAACTGCCGGCGATACAATCGATGACCCGGGCGTGCTCGATGGCGCCCAGCCGGTCGATGCAATCCTGGCGGGCGTCTTCGTTGCGATCGGTGATGCCGTCGCAATCGTTGTCCTTGTTGTCGCAGATCTCCGGCTCGGGGGGGTGGCAGTGGTCGTCCATCACCACCTCGCCGTCGACGCAGATCCAGTAGCCCGGCACGCACTCGCCCGTTTCCCGATCCTCGCAGACGCTCGACCAGCCCTCCTGGCACTGGCACACGCCGTCGATGGCGTCGTCGGGGGTGCCGTTGCAGTCATTGTCGATACCATCGCACAGGCTCATGTCCTCCTGGTGGGCGAAGTACTGGTGGTCCTCCCCCAGGACGGGATCGAAGCAGGCGTCGTGGGCGAACTGCTGGTATTCGGCATCGCCGCAGTCCACCCAGACGCCGCCTACACAGGACTTGCGGGCGTCGCGGCAGCACCCCTGGTTCAGGCTGCAGGCCGGGGCCTGGGTGACGTTGTCGGTGACACCGTCGCAATCGTCGTCGATGCCGTTGCAGTGGTCGAACTCCTGGGCCCCGGTGGGATTCTCCGGTGTCCAACCCATGGGAGTGGTCTCGCCGTCGCACTCCGCCGGCCAGGTGCCGTCATCCTGGCAAAACTGCAGGCCCTCGTGGCAGGGAGGGTTGCTCTGGGTTCCCTCCGGGCCGGTATAGCACCCCCGCGACTGGCCGGGCCGGCAACCGCCGCAGCCGATATCCCGGGCGTCGGCGTAGAAATCACAGTCGTTGTCGACACCGTCGTCGGAGCAGCTGGGATAGCAGCTGAAATCCTCGACGCCGCATTCCACCGGCTGGCCCTGGGCATCACGGCAGTTGTCCTGACAGGGCACACCCTGCTCGTCGGGAGCCTCGCCGACGGACTGGCCTTCCGGCTGGGGAACCACCAGGCCCAGGCACTGGCCCCAGGTACCGTTTTCACATCGCTGCCGCCCCTGGGAGCAGGGACAATGGGGATCCTGGCTGGCCAGGCACACCGTGGCGATATCGCGAGCCCACTGCGGCCAGCAATCACGTTCGTCTCCGGGATTGCAGGGACACCCCTCGTCGGCAGCCCCGTCGCAGTCGTTGTCCAGGCCGTCGCAGGCCTCGTCCATGCCGGGATTGATCTGGGCGCCCGTCGCTGGATCGTCGTCGCAGTCCGAGGGCGGACAGTAGCCATCTTCGTCCTCGTCCTGGCAGCCCTCGAGACCCAGGCTCAGGCTGTTGCCCTCGGCATCCTGCAGGTCGAGGATGGCCCCGGGCTGGAACACCAGCCGGGACAGTTCCCCGCGGGCCACCTCCCGTTCTCCTCCTTCCTGCAGGCGGTAGCCGATGCCCACCACGCGAATGCTCTCGTTGACGGTCTGCCCGGCCAGGATCAGCACCCACAGCTGGTTGGCCTCTTCGCTGGCATTGGGATACAGCTTGCGGGCCTCGGAGTAGGGAGGATCGGGCACGTCGATCTTCCTGACCGGCTCGCTGGAGAAAGAGGTGGCGTCATAGATGAGCAGGCGAACATGAGTGATGCTCACGTCGGGGCTGAGTATGCGCAGCCACAGTCCCGTCTGCGAGGCTCCCCCGCAGTACAGGCCCAGCACCAGCAGCGGCAGCAGCGCCAGCATCAACAACCCGGCCATTTTCCCGGCCCGCCACCCGGTAGCAATCGTCCCTGTCCCGGAATTTCCCCTCTGGCTGTTGTTGCTCCTGTTCATCTCCGTAACTCTCCATTTTCCAAACATTTCAAATTAGCATGGGCTCTCGGCGAGGGTCAAGCGCACCTTGACACTCCAGCCGGCCATGTGTTACAGCCAGGGCCGTTTTCTGCAAGCGGGTCGCGGTGTTTTGCGATCCCCCGGCTGGCAAGCTGCAAGGGAGGCATCATGCGCAGGTGGAATTTTTTCATGCTGGCGGTACTGCTGGCAATTCCGGTGGGATTCCCGGTGGTGACCATGGCTGCCACGCCCGAAAAAACGGTGGAAGCCCAGGCCCAGGAAGAAAAGCAGGGCGACGAGCAGTCCCCCGACAAGGCGGCCGGCGAGCAGGTACGGCCGTCGCAACCAGGCGAGCAGCAGGCACAACCGGCCGGCGATCAACAGGCGGGCGAGTCCCCGCCGCCGCTGCCCCAGTTGCCCGAGCCCGAGGTTGAAGAAACCACTACCAGCGGCGACGTCCTGCCCGCGGGCTTCGAGGAGGTGGACGAACAGGCGACGGCAGCCAGCAAGATGCCGCTCAACATCCTCGATCTGCACGGTTACCTGCGCCTGCGCGCCGACCTCAACGACGGGGCCGACCTGGGGCTGCACCCGCGCACCTATTCCGACCCCGAGGATCGCGGCGTCAGTTACCCCCAGTTTCCACGTTCGGCCACCGACCGCCACGACACCCTGGCCATGGCCAACATGCGCTTCCGCCTGGAGCCCACCATCAACGTTTCGGAAGATGTGCGCATCATGGCCCAGATCGACATCCTCGACAACCTCATCCTCGGCTCCACTCCCGACGGTTATCCCCAGAACCAGTACTACCCGCTGGTGATGTTCAGCCCCGGCCAGATCCCCCCTACCGCCGGCTTCAACTCCCTGCGCGACAGCATCACCGTGAAGAGGGTCTGGGGCGAGGTGATGACCCCGCTGGGCCTGCTGCGTTTCGGTCGCATGCCCAGCCACTGGGGCCTGGGACTGCTGGCCAACGACGGCGGTCCCGCCCACTACGACAACGGTCCCTACGTCACCCAGCCCCACTACCTGGGCCTGACCGGCCAGTGCTTCGATTGCGACTACGGCTCCACCGCCGACCGCATCCTCTTCGCCACCAAGCTGTTCGGCCACTACGTGGTGCCCATGATCGACTTCACCTCCGAGGGTCCCTACTTTTCCTGGAGCAACGAGTACAACGGGCAGAACCTCGATCTCGACCAGCTCGATGACGTCAACTCCTACATCCTGGCGGTGTTCAAGCGCGACAAGCCCGAGGACATCAGGCGGGAGCTGCTGCAGGGCGGTTGGATACTCAATTACGGCTTCTACTTCGTCTACCGCAACCAGGCACTGGACGCCATCGACTACAACACCAGATCACCTGCCGATCCGGCTTCCGGTTCCCGCCAGGCCATCGACGACTACGCCGTGCGCAACGCCGAGGTCTACATCCCCGACATCTGGGTGCGCTTCATGTGGGGCAAGCTGCGCCTGGAGTTGGAGGCCGTGGCCATCATCGGCAAGATCGGCTACACCAACGTGGGCCACAACCTGGACGCCGACGGCAACCTCATCGGGGCCCTGGCCGAGGGCAGCGTCGATATCATGCAATTCGGCGCGGTACTGCAGGGCGATTACCGGATGCTCGACGACAAGCTCATCCTGGGCCTGGAGCTGGGCTTCGCCAGCGGCGACAACTCGCCCGGCATGGGGGTGCGCCCCTTCGCCGAGAAGCAGTTCTCCTACGCCCACGGCGACACCAACATCAACAACTTCCGCTTCAACCTCGACTACCACGTGGACATGATCCTCTGGCGGGAGATCGTCGGCACCGTCACCGACGCCTTCTACCTCAAGCCCTCGGTGCGCTACGACGTGGCCGAGGGTTTCGGGGCCAAGCTCTCGGCGGTATACTCCAGCGCCATCTACAGCGACTCCACCCGGGGCAAGAGCCACCCGCTGGGACTGGAGTTCAACCTGGACATCTTCTACTTCTCCGATGACAACTTCCACGCCGGTATCGCCTACGGCCTGCTCATTCCCTTCAACGGCATGGACGATCTGGGCGACGACATGGCCCGGGGCGGCATCGGCGAGGCCAACCAGGACGACGGTGGAAACATCGCCCACCGCATCCTGGGCCGGCTGGTGCTGTACTTCTGATCATGACCCCGCGGCAGGAAGGGCGGCCAGGCGTCGAGCAGGCCGGCGCCCCCGACAACGATGCCGCGCCGGCCGCAATGGCAACGGCTGCTTGCTTGGCGGCTCGGGGCTGCACTCTCGTGCTCACTTCGCTCCGCGCGAGAGCACACCCCCTCGCCGCCCGCATCATGGGAAAGGTGGGAGGAAAGCAGGCCGGGGCGGGGCGCCTGCGCCTGCTGTTGATCACCGGGGCGTTGCTGGCCGGCTGCGGCGTCAAGGGCCCGCCCCGGCCGCCGGTGGAGGAAGTCACCGCCCCGGCCAGACAGAACTGCCGGCAGGCAGATGGAGGTGACGCATGTTCCGGGGAACGATGACGGCGCTGGCCACCCCCTTCCGCGACGGCCGGGTCGATGAGGCCGCCCTGCGGGCGCTGGTGGTCCGGCAACTGGAAAAAGGCATCCACGGCCTGGTGGCCTGCGGCACCACCGGCGAGGCCGCCGCCATGAGCCTGGAAGAGAGGCTCCAGGTGGTGCGCCTCGTCAAGGAAGTCGCGGCCGGGCGCGTTCCGGTGATTGCCGGCAGCGGCGGCAACAACACCGCCGTCACGGTCGAGACCACCCGCCGCCTGGGAGAACTGGGCGTCGACGGCGTGCTGGTGGTCACCCCCTTCTACGTAAAGCCCACCCAGGCCGGCCTGCTCGAGCACTTCGCCGCCGTTGCCGAGGTGGGCGTGCCGGTGGTGGCCTACAACGTGCCCGGGCGCACCGGCGTCAGCCTGTCGGCCGACAGCGTGGCGGCGCTGGCCCGCCTGCCCAACCTGGTGGCCCTCAAGGAGGCCACCGGGGACATGAGGTTCGCCGCCCAGCTCAGGCGCCTGGTGCCCGGCGACTTCTCCCTGCTGTCGGGAGACGACTTCACCTACCTGCCCTTCCTGGCCCTGGGAGGCAGCGGCTGCATCTCGGTGGTGAGCAACGTCGACCCCGGCCGCATGGCACAGGTCTACGATCGCTTCGCCGCCGGTGACCTGGCCGAGGCCCGGGCGCTGTTTCTCGAGCTGCTGCCGCTGGCCGAGGCGCTGTTCCTGGAATCGAACCCCATACCCGTCAAGGCGGCCCTGGGCATGCTCGGACTGTTCGGGCCGGAGATCCGCCTGCCGCTGACGCCGCTGGCCGCCTCGAACCGGCCGCGCCTGCAGGAGGTGCTCGACGCCCTGGGGTTGTTGCCCGACGGGGAGAAGTCATGATCAAGGTAGTCCTGTGCGGGGCCCGCGGCCGCATGGGCCGGCGCCTGCTCGAACTCATCGGCGAGTCGGCAGACCTGGCCCTGGCGGCGGCAGTGGAAAGACCCGGTCACCCGGAACTGGGGCTGGAGCTGGCGGCGGGTATACACCTGGGAGAGGACCTGGCCACCGCCCTGGCCGGCGCCGACTGCCTGCTCGATTTCAGCCTCCCCGCCGGCCTGGCCGGACGCCTGGCCGCCTGCCGCCAGGCACGGGTGGCCTACGTGGGCGGCATCACCGGCCTCGGCGACGACGACGCCCGTCACCTGGACGACGCCGCCGCGGACATCGCCGTGGTGTGGGCCCCCAACATGAGCCGCGGGGTGTTCGTGCTGCGCCGGCTGGTGGCCGAGGCCGCCCGCCTGCTGCCGTCCTACCACGCGGAGATCTTCGAGATCCACCACGCCGGCAAGGCCGACTCGCCATCGGGCACGGCCCTGGCGCTGGCCGAGGAGGTGGCCCGGGCCCGGGAAGGCGCCGAGGCGGTCTACGGCCGCCAGGGCCGGCGCCGGCAGGACGAGATCGGCCTGGCCTCGGCCCGGGGCGGCGACGTGGTGGGCGAGCACCAGGTCATGTTCCTGGGCGGGGGCGAGCAGCTGTTGCTCACTCACCGGGCCACCTCCCGGGACCACTTTTGCCGGGGGGCGCTCGCGGCGGTGCGTTTCGCCGCCCGGTCCGGGCCGGGTCGCTATACCATGAACGATGTCTTCGGCGGAGAGCCGCAGGCATGATCTCCCCCGCTTCCCGGCTGCAGTCGTTGCCGCCCTACCTGTTCGCCGACCTCGACCGCAAGAAAGCCGAACTCGAATCCCGCGGGGTGGACGTCATCTCCTTCACCATCGGCGATCCCGATCTGCCCACCCCGGAGCCGATAGTGGCGGCGGCCCGCCAGGCGCTGGGAAGGGCGGATAACCACCGCTATCCCGCCTATGCCGGCAGCGGCGAGTTCCGCCGCGCCGCCGCCGCCTGGATGAAGCGACGCTACGGGGTGGATCTGGACCCGGACCGGCAACTGGTGGCACTCATCGGCTCCAAGGAGGGCATCGCCCACCTGCCCTTTGCCCTGCTCGAGCCCGGGCAGGTGGCGCTGTGCCCGGAACCGGGCTACCCGGTGTATGCCAATGCCACCCTGCTGGCCGGGGGACGTCCCCTCTTCCTGCCCCTGCGCCCGGAGAATGATTTCCTGCCCGATCTCGACGCCGTGGACCCTGGCACCGCCCGGCAGGCGCGGCTGCTATGGCTGAACTATCCCAACAACCCTACCGGGGCGGTGGCCGGGCTCGACTTCTTCGCGCGGGCCGTCGACTTCTGCCGCCGCCACGACATCCTGCTCTGCAGCGATGCCGCCTACAGCGAGATGACGCTCTCCGGCGAGCCCGCCCCCGGCGTGCTGCAGGTGCCGGGCGCGGAAGATACGGCCATCGAGTTCCACTCGCTTTCCAAGACCTTCAACATGACCGGCTGGCGGGTGGGCTTCGCCGCCGGTAACGCCGGGGCGGTGGCGGCGCTGCTCGGGTTCAAGACCAACGTCGATTCCGGCGTCTTCGGAGCCCTGCAGGAGGCGGCAGAGGCGGCCTGGCGGGCCTGGCCGGAGATCGTCGAACCCACCCTGGCCGAGTACCGCCGGCGGGCCCGCCTCCTGGCCGAGGGCTTGCGGCGGCTGGGCCTCGAGGTGCAACCGCCCCGGGCCACCTTCTACCTGTGGCCAGAGGTGCCCGGCGGCGACGATGTAGCCTTCACCGAGCGCCTGCTCGAACAAACCGGGGTTCTGGTAACGCCGGGTTCGGGCTTCGGCCCCTCGGGACGGGGGTTCGTGCGCCTGTGCCTGACCCAACCGCTCGAACGCATCGACCAGGCCCTCGGGCGCCTGGCCGGGTTTTCCCCGGACGGTTGACATGGAACCGGCCTGCCTGTCTCTGGGAAGCAACCTCGGCCGGCGCCGGGACAACCTGCGCCGGGCGCTCGAGCTGCTCGACGAACATGCCGGGATCCACCTGCGGGCCGTCTCCCCCGTGTACGAGACCGAGCCGGTGGGCGGCGTGGAGCAGCCGGACTTTCTCAACCTGGCAGCCCGGGCCGAGGTGGAACTGGCGCCGGAACAGCTGCTCGATGCCTGCCTGGAGATCGAAGACCGCCTGGGCCGGGTGCGGCGCCAGCCCTGGGGCCCGCGCCTCATCGACATCGACCTGCTGCTGGTGGGCGACCACGTCATCGCTTCCGATCGGCTGGTGTTGCCACATCCCCACATGCACCTGCGGCGCTTCGTGCTGGAACCGCTGGCCGGCATCACCCCGAACACGGTTCATCCCCGGCTGGGACGCACCGTGTCCGAGCTGCTCGCGGCCCTGCCCCCCGGCGGCCCGGCGGTTAGGTTCGACCGGCCGGCCAGCGCCGTCTGGAGTGATCACCGAGTCGTCCACGGCAAGGAAAGACGGTGATCCCGGTGCCCCGGTTCGTAGTCTTCTCAAACTGTCGCTCTCGGCCTGCCCGCCCCGCGGGCACCTAGTAGAGGTTGCGCCGGTAGACGTTCTTCTCGCCCGCCTTGATGGTGACCACGATCTCCCGGTCGATTCCGGCCTGCTTGTTGACGACCCGCAACTTGATCTTCCCGGAGGGCAAGACCACGTCGATCAGCGGCGTCTGTCCCAGCTTCCTGCCCCGGTAGTAGACATCCGACCAGGGAGTCGTCACCAGGCGGAGCTTGCCGGGAGGTCCCGGGCGTGGAGGTGGGGAGCGTTTACCAGCCTGCTTGCGGGTGCCGGTGCCGGACCGCGGTTTTCTCTTCACCACCGCGACCGGCCTCTTGTGCTTTCGCCCGCCGGGCGACCTGCGCCGCCGGTCGGCAACGGTCTTCGCTCCATCAGCGCCGTCGGCAGGCGGTGCAACGGAAGCGGTGGCAATACCACCATCAAGCCGGCCCGGTTCCGGTTTTTTCGTCGGGCCGGCGTCCACGCCGGCATCGCCCGCCGGAAGCACCACCACGGCCGGGTGGCCCATGACCTCGACCGCCCGCTCGCGGGGCAGCAGGTACCACCCCAAAAGACCGATGGCGACAATCAGCAACGTGGCACCCGCCACCGGCCACACCCGCCGCGGCCGAGCCAGCTCATCGCGGGAGACACCGGTGGGTCCGCTGGAACGGGGCACCGAGACCTCGGTGTCGGAAATGTACCCTTCCAGATCACCAAACAGCTTGTCTCCCAGGTCGCGTTCCAGCTTCCTGGCCCCCTCGATGATGGCTCGCTTCTTCTCGATGCGCTCCCTGAACAAATCCTGCATGAAACGCCCCACCGCCACCGTGTCGGCGTCTTCGTGCACCGACTTGAGGTAGGCGGCCAGGGCGTTGCGCAGCTCGGCGGCAGACTGGTACCGTTCTTCCCGTCGCCGGGCCAGGGCCTTGACGGCGATGCCCGACAGCTGCTCCGGCACGTCAGGGTTCACCTCCCTCGGCGAGGGGGCATCCTCCCCGACGATGGCCTTGAGCAGCTGCAGGTCGTTTTCCTGGCGGAACAACTTGCGACCCACCAGGCACTCCCAGAGAACGATCCCCAGGGAAAAAACATCCGAGCGGGGGTCCAGCTCCGCTCCCTCGACCTGTTCGGGAGACATGTAGGCATACTTGCCCTTGAGAGTCCCGGTGCGGGTGCGGGTACTGCGGTCGGCCGCCTTGGCGATGCCGAAATCGACCACCTTCACCCCCCCGTCATAGAGGACGAAGATGTTCTGCGGGCTGACGTCGCGGTGAATGATGCCCAGCGGCTTGCCGTCGCTGCCGGTCATGGTATGGGCATGTTGCAGTCCTTCTGCGGCCTGCATGATGATGCCGGCGGTCAGGTGGCTCGGCAACATCTTTCTCTGCCTGCGGCAGCTCTTGATGAGCATGGACAGGCTTTCGCCGGAAAGGTATTCCATGGCGATGAAGTAGCGGCCGGAAATCCTGCCCAGGTCGAAGATCTGGATCACGTTGGGATGGTTGAGCTGGGCCGCGATGCGGGCCTCGTCGAGAAACATCTCCACGATCCTCTTCTTGCCGGCCAGGTTGGGAAGGATGCGCTTGATGACCACCAGCTTCTCGAAGCCGGCGATGCTCTTGTGGGAAGCCAGGAGGATCTCGGCCATGCCCCCGGTGGCCAGGTGGGCTATCAGGTGGTATTTTCCAAATTGCCTGCTGGTAAAATCTGCCACGACGATGTTAGTGGGCGGTGGAGAAGTCGACCGTGAAATCGAAAGGTCCGTTGTTGGCAGGCCTGGTGGCCAGCACGGCGGCAGTGGTGGCTCCGGCGGCGACGACGCCGCCGACAATCGTCCACACCCACCACTGCTTGTACCAGGGCCGTGAAGGGGCGGCCGCCAGCGTGTCCCGGTCGACGATCTCCAGCACGGCGGGGTGCCGGGCGTCACCGAACTGCTGCAACCGCGAGTAGTGTTCTCCCTCGGCCACGGCATACCATTCCAAACGACCCTTGTCTCCCTTGATTGCCGGCACGGTCAGGTTGACGATGTGCCGACCCCGACCGCGAAGCGGGGCCCGGATGGAACGGTATCTCTGCTGCTCGTTGGTCTTGTACCAGATTCGAATGGAGCGCAGCATGCCGGCCGGATCGGAAGCCACCACGAAAGCCAGGCCGACTGCTTCTCCCTTCCAGGCCCCGGCCGGGGGGACGGAACGAACCTCGAGGCGGCGCGGGTTCGTCTTCCGCGCCTCCTCGAAGGGTTTTCTCACCCGGGGAGAGATGTCGGTTCCCAGGCGGAAGGCCGGCTCCAGGGTCAGCAGGCGGTGAAACACCGTGCGCGCCTCCTGGTAACGTTCCAGCGCCCCCAGGCACAGGCCCTCGAGGTGGTAGATGCGCACGAGCAGGTCGCGGGAGTTGCCCTCCGTCCTCTCCGCCTGTCTCGCCAGGCCGAGGGCCTTTTCGAAGTCCAGCTCCGCGTAGGCACTGGTGGCTGCCCTGATGACGTCCCCGGCAACGTGCGGCTCGGCGGCAACGGCCATGCAACAACCGCCACCCAGAACACCAACAAGAATGGCCCAAGTTGTTCTCGACACGGCAGTCCTCCTGTTTCGGTGCACCATCGCCAAGCCAAGTGCAGTCAATATTATCGCCTGCCGATTCGGAACGCAATGTTGGCGCTCGCCGGCGTCCCGGCGACTTGTCTCTCGGTGGCAGAAGCACGATAATCGGGAAAAGGTATTGACTCGTTCTCTTGATAACGGGACAGCCCATGAAAGACCGTCAAAACATCAGGTCAGCCCCCGCCGGCACCCTGCTGGCCATGCTATTGCTCCTGGCCGCCGGCTGCTCCGGCAGCATCAGCACACCGGCCGCCGGGGAAGACGGCGGCGGCGACGGTGCCGTCGATGCCGGGGCCGACCCGGGAGCCGATCCCGGCGGCGATCCCGGAAGCGATCCCGGCACCGACGCCGGGGCCGACCCCGGAAGTGATCCCGGGGCCGACGCCGGGGCTGATCCCGGGGCCGATCCCGGTGCCGATCCCGGTGCCGATCCCGGCGGCGACGAGCCGCCTTTCGCGGCCAACTTCTACGTGTCCCCCGGCGGCGACGACGCCAACCCGGGAACCATGGACCAGCCCTTCCGCACCCTGGACCGGGCCCGGCAGGCGGTGCGCGATCTCAAGGCCTCCTCCGGGCTGCCCCCGGGCGGGGTGACCGTGGCCCTGCGCGGGGGCCGCTACTTCCTCGAGGCCACCTTCCTGCTCGAGGCCGAGGACTCCGGCGAGCCGGACTCCCCCGTCACCTGGCGGGCCTACCCGGGAGAGCTGGCCCGCATCTCCGGCGGGGTTGCCCTGGAGGAGGCCTGGCTGGAGCCGCTCGGCGGCGACGATCCCCTGTGGGAACGGCTGCCCGCCGCCGCCCGCTCCCAGGTGCTGGTGGTGGATCTCGGCGCCCGCGGCATCGACCCGGGAACCCTGGTGCGGCGCGGCTGGCGCAACCAGCACCCGGTGGCGGCGCTGGAGGTGGATTTCGCCGGGCAGATGCTCACCCTGGCCCGCTGGCCCGACGCCGGCCAGACCGATCCCGAGGACCCGGACGCCGACGCCGTGGTGGAGGGAGACATCTTCGGCGCCGGGACCGTCTTCGCCTTCATGGGCCGCACGGCCACGGGCGACGCCGACGACGGCTACCCCAACTACCGGGCCGACGTCGGCGGCACCACCTATTTCCTGTATCACTGCACCTGGGAGTGGGGCGGGGCCACCCACCACTACTGGTTCATCAGCGACGCCGACCCCACCACCGCGCCCGACTGCTGGCCCAGCGGCCGCACCTCCTGGCTGCACTCGGGCGGCTGGCCCATCCCCCGGCTCGATCCCTTCCGGGGCGACGCCGCCGAGCCGGTGCTGCCGCTCACCCGCCCGGTCGATTTCGCCGAGCACGGCTTCCTGCGCATTCCCGCGGTGACGGACGACACCCACTTCCAGTTTCCCGGCACCCGCTACCAGGGCTGGGCCGCCGACGCCGAGCCCTGGTTCCACGGCCGCTTCCACAACTACTGGGCCGACGACACCATCTCCGGCAGCGTCGGCGCCGGGGGCACCGTCACCCTGGACGGCGAGCCCGCCTACGGCATCTCCATGCTGCAGCCGTTCTTCGTCATGAACCTGCCCGAGGAACTCGACGTCCCCGGCGAGTACTACGTCGACCGCGACCACGACCGGCTCTATCTCTGGCCCCCGGGGCCGGTGGCCGGCGCCGAGGTGACGGCCACCCGGCTCGAGGAGCCGCTGCTGCTGCTGCAGGGGACGAGCCACCTGCGCTTTCGAGACCTGGTGTTCGAGCAAGGCCGGGCCAAGATGGTGGAAGCCCGCGACGTGGACGACGTCGTCTTCCACGGGGTGACCATCCGCAACGGCGGCAGCAACGGCATCAACATCTACGGGCGCCGGAGCGGCCTGGAGCGCTGCACCCTGTACGGACTGGGGGGACGGGCGACGGCCCTCAACGGCGGCCACCGGCCCAGCCTCACCCGGGGGGAGCTGTTCGTGCGCAACTGCCACATCCACCACTGGGCCCGCTGGGACCGCACCTACCGCGGCGCGGTCAACCTGGGCGGCTGCGGCAACACCGTCTCCCACAACTACATCCACGACGCCCCCCACGCGGCCATCCTCTTTTCCGGCAACGAGCACACCTTCGAGTACAACCGCATCGAGCGGGTGGTGTCGGAGTCGGGCGATGCCGGAGCCATCTACACCGGGCGCGACTGGGGCTTTCGGGGCAACCTCATCCGCTACAACCTCTTTGTCGACATCGATTCCATCTTCGGCGGGGCGGTGGGGGTATACCTGGACGACGCCGCCAGCGGCATCATCGTCTTCGGCAACATCTTCCACGGAGTGACCGGGCTGGCCACCCAGAGCGGGGGCGGCCGGGACAACGTCTTCGAGAACAACATCATGGTCGATGCCTCGCACTCTGCCCACTCCACCGACCGGCGGGCGCGCACCTCGAACTACGAGTTCAACGCCGACGGCTGCCCCGACTCCTGGAACCTGCTGGGGCGCATCAACGTGGACATCACCACCTACTACCAGAACCTGCCCGACGGCGATCCCATCCATTACCAGCAGGACCCCTGGGCCGCGGCCTACCCGGCCCTGGCCGCCATTCCCAACGACTGGGAGCAGGTGCGCGATAGCCACTGGCAGGATCCCGAGGGCAGCGTCTTCCGCTACAACATCGTCTGGAGGTGCGGCGGGGTCATCTCGGTGGGCACCTGGGGTGGCGAGGACGGCGACCAGTACTACGCCGCCACCGGGCCCAACCTGGTGGACGTCGATCCCCTGTTCGTGGACGAGGCCGGCGGCGACTTCAACCTGCGCCCGGACTCCCCGGCCTACCATACCCCCGACTTCGAGTTCTCCCCCATCCCCGTGGACGACATCGGCATGGAGCCATAGATCCCGGGGCGCTGTCCCCACCGACCCCCGGGCAGAGGCGACGCCGTTGCCGGGACGTCCCGGACGCAGTTGCTCACTTGACACGCCGCGAAAGAACCTACACAATGCCGGGCGCCAACGGGGGGACAGTGGAGGAGGGCATGAAGATATTCCTGGATACCGCAGACGTGGAGGAAATCCGCCAGGCGGCGGAAATGGGAATGCTGGACGGGGTGACCACCAATCCCAGCCTGGTGGCCAAGACCGGCCGGCCCTTTGCCGAGGTAATCAAGGAGATCACCACCATCGTCGATGGTCCCATCTCGGCCGAGGTGGTGGCCGAGGACGCCGAGGGCATGCTGCGCGAGGCACGCGAGCTGGCCAAGATCCACGACAACATCACCGTCAAGATCCCCATGACCGCCGAGGGAATGAAGGCGGTGACGCGTTGCGCGGTGGAGGGCATCTCCACCAACGTCACCCTGGTGTTCCAGCCCCTGCAGGGGCTGCTGGCGGCCAAGGCCGGAGCCAACTTCATCAGCCCCTTCGTGGGCCGGCTCGACGACGTCGGCCACGACGGCATGGAGATGGTGGCCGACCTGGTCGAGATGCTGCTCAACTACGAGTACGACAGCGAGGTCATCGTGGCCAGCATACGCAGCCCGTCCCACGTCTACCGGGCCGCCCTGATGGGCGCCGATATCGTCACCGTTCCCTACAAGGTGCTGCTGTCGCTGTTCAAACATCCCCTCACCGACACGGGAATCGCCAAGTTCCTGGCGGACTACGAGAAAATCCCCAAGGCCTAGCCGGCCAGCCAAGGAGGTGAAGCGTGAAGATCCTGGTCACAGTGAAGCGGGTGACCGACCCCGACGTCAAGGTCAAGGTCAAGTCCGACGGCACGGGCGTGGTCACCGACGGCATCGACTACAAGGTCAATCCCTTCGACGAGATCGCCGTGGAGGAGGCCCTGCGCATCAAGGAGAAGGCGGGCGGCGAGGTGGTGGTGGCCTCCATCGGTCCGGCGGAAGCCACCAAGGAGATCCGCTCCGCCCTGGCCATGGGTGCCGAGCGCGGTATCCTGGTGACCACCGACCAGCCGCTCGACCCCGGCGTGGTAGCCCGGGTGCTCGCCAAGCTGGTGGAGGAGGAAAAGCCCGATCTCATCCTCATGGGCAAGCAGGCGGTAGACGGCGACAACAACCAGACCGGCCAGATGCTGGCCGAGCTGCTGGGCGTGGGCCAGGCCTGCTTCGCCTCCAAGGTGGAGCTGGCCGACGACGGTGGCAAGGCCACCGTCACCCGCGAGGTCGACGGCGGCTTCGACGTCGTGGAAGTGGACCTGCCGGCGGTGATCACCGCCGACCTGCGCCTCAACGAGCCGCGCTACGCCTCCCTGCCCGGCATCATGAAGGCCAAGAAAAAGCCCATCAAGGAAGTCACCCTGGATTCGCTGGGGGTGGACACCAACCGCAAGGTCGTCTGGCACACCTTCTCCGAGCCGCCCGTGCGCCAGGCCGGTATCATGGTACCCGACGTCCCCACCCTGGTGGCCAAGCTGCGCGACGAGGCCAAGGTCATCTAAAGGAGAGCAAGCCATGGGCAACGCACTGATCATAGCCGAGTACAAGGATGGCAAGCTGAAGAAGGGCAGCCGGGCGGCCTTCGCCTTCGCCAGGGAGTATACCCAGAAAAACGGGGGAGCCTTCCACGTCCTGGTGATCGGTCACAACGTCACCGACGTGGCCGAGCAGTGCCGGCGCTTCGGGGCCGAGAAGGTGTGGCAGGCCGACGCCGAGGGGCTGGGACCCTACCTGGCCGAGAGCTGGGCCCAGGTGGTGGCGCAGGTGGCCGGCGACAGCCAGGCCGAGCTGGTGGGTGCCACCGCCACCGCCCTGGCCAAGGATCTCCTGCCCCGGGTAGCCGCCAAGCTGGATGCGGGCATGGCCTCCGACATCATGGGAATCGACGACAACGGTTACTTCCTGCGTCCGGTCTGGGCCGGCAACGCCGTGGTGGCGGCCGAGATCACTTCCCCGGTGAAGGTGGTCACGGTGCGCGGCACCGAGTTCGAGCCGGCGCCGGAGGGCGAACCCGGCGGCGAGCTGGCCCCGGTGACCGTGAACGTCGATCTCGGGGCGCTCAAGAAGCGGTTCGTGCGCTTCGAGGAGGTCAAGAGCGAGCGGCCGGAGCTGACCGAGGCCGCCATCATTATCAGCGGCGGCCGCGGCACCAAGGGCGAAGAGGGCTTCAAGCTGGTGGAGCAGCTGGCCGACCTGCTGGGAGCGGCGGTGGGCGCCACCCGGGCGGCGGTCGACGCCGGCTGGGTGCCCAACGATCTGCAGGTGGGACAGACCGGCAAGGTGGTGGCCCCGGACCTGTATGTCGCCGTGGGCATCTCCGGTGCCATCCAGCACCTGGCCGGGATGAAGGGCTCCAAGACCATCGTGGCCATCAACAAGGACGAGGAGGCCCCCATCTTCTCGGTGGCCGACTACGGCCTGGTGGCCGACCTGTTCAAGGCCGTGCCCGAGATGGTGGAGGAGATCAAGAAGGCCAAGGCCTGATTCTTCCCTGCCCGTTTTTTTCGGGGTCGCCTTCCGGCGACCCCTTTTTTGTGACTTGCTTGCACCAGCCCGGCGGGATAAGCATGTTGGAAACAGGGAGGCGGCAGGTGAACAGGTCGCTGGTCAAGCAACTGCGTGCCCTCGTCGGCAAGGAAAACGTGCTCGACGCCGACGAGGATCTTCTGCTCTACGGCTACGACGCCACCCCGGCCGGGCCCGTGACCGCCCCCGAGGCGGTGGTGCTGCCGGGCGACGCCGAACAGGTGGCCGCCGTGGTATGCCTGGCCAACGAGGCGGGCTTGCCGCTGGTGGCCCGCGGAGCCGGCACCGGGCTCACCGGCGGGGCGCGGCCCCTGCGGGGCGGACTGGTGTTGAGCACCCAGCGCCTGAACCGCGTTATCACCATCGACGAGGAGAACCTGCAGGCGGTGGTGCAGCCGGGTGTCGTCACCGAGCAGTTGCAGCAGCAGGTCGAGGCCCGGGGGCTGTTCTATCCACCAGACCCGCAGAGCCGGGCCACCTGTACCATAGGCGGCAACCTGGCCGAGAACGCCGGTGGGCCGCGGGCGCTCAAGTACGGGGTGACCCGCACCCACGTGCTGGCCGCCGAGGTGGTGCTGCCCCAGGGGCAACTGGTGCGCCTGGGGGCCCGGACGGTCAAGTCGGTGGCCGGCTACGACCTGCTGTCGCTGCTGGTGGGTTCCGAGGGCACCCTGGGGGTGTTCACCGAGGCCACCCTGCGCCTGTTGCCGCTGCCGCCGGCACGGCACACCTTGCTGGCGGTGTTCGCCGAGCTGGAGCCGGCGGCCCGGGCGGTGGTGGAGGTGATGCGGGCCGGCATCCTGCCCAGCGCCGTCGAGTTCATGGACGGCGCCGCCCTGCGCTGCGTAGAGCAATACGAACCCTGCGGGCTGCCCGACTCGGCCCAGGCGCTGCTCATCGTCGAGGTGGACGGCGGCCCGGCCCAGGTGGCCGAGGACGCCGCGGCCGTCGACCGGGTACTGCGCCGGGCCGGTGCCGTCGAGGTACGACTGGCCCGCGACGACGCCCAGGCGGCCGATCTGTGGCGGGCCCGTCGCTCCGCCGGCCCGGCCCTGGCCCGCATCGCCCCGCTCAAGGTCAACGAGGACATCGTCGTTCCCCTCAGCCAGTTGCCCCGGGCGGTGACCGGCATCCAGGACCTGGCTGCCGAGTATGACTCCCGCTGTGCCATCTTCGGTCATGCCGGCGACGGCAACCTGCACGTCAACTTCATGGCCGACCCGTCCCGGCCCGAGGAAGTAACCCGGGTGGAAGAGGCCGTGGCGCGCATGTTCGAGCTGGTGGTGTCGCTGGGAGGGAGCATCACCGGAGAACACGGGGTGGGAACCACCAAGCAGGCCTTCCTGGGGCTGGAGGTACCGGCGGCGGTCATGGATGTCATGCGCCGCATCAAGCGGGAGCTCGATCCCGCCGGCATAATGAACCCCGGCAAGATCTTTCCCCTCACCGAAAACGACGCCCGGGCCGAAGATGAGTGAGAGCGATCCCCTGCTGGCCGAGGTAGAGCGCTGCGTCCGCTGCGGCGCCTGCCTGGCCCACTGCCCCACCTACCGCGAGGAGGAAAGGGAATGGGCGGTGGCCCGAGGGCGCATCGCCCTGGCCGAGGCGCACCGGCGGCAACAACTTCCGGCCGCACGGCGCCTGCGTCGCTATCTTTCCACCTGCCTGCTGTGCGGCTCTTGCACCGCCGGCTGTCCCAACGAGGTGGACACCTCGAGCATCGTGCGCCTGGCCCGGCAGCAGATGATCGCCGAGGGCAGCGGCGGCCGCTTCAAGGCCTGGCTGCTCAGGCACATCCTGCCCGCCGGCAAGCGGTTGCAGCGCCTGTTCGGCCTGGCCCGGCTCACCCGCCCCCTGTGGGCCCGGCGCCTGCCGCGTTCTTCCGGCCTGCGCCTGCGGGTGGGCACACCGGCCGGGGGACCGGCCCGCTGGCTTCCCGAACTGGCTCGCCCCTTCCTGCACCGGCGGAGGTTGCCGCGCACCTTCGGCAGCGGCAGTCCCCGGGTTTTCGTCTTTCCCGGCTGCGTGTCCAACTACCTGAACCCCGAACACACCCTTTCCCTGCTGAGGCTACTTGCCGGTGCCGGTGCCGACGCCGTGGTGCCACGGGGACTCGGCTGCTGCGGCCTGGTGGCACTGAGCGCCGGCGAAAACGACACCGCCCGCCGTCTGGCCCGTAAAAACCTAGATATATTATGGCCAAAGGCCGGGGACAGGCCCGACTTCATTACCACCCCCTGCGGCTCCTGCGCCTACATGCTCAAGGTGCACTTTCCCGGCCTGCTGGCCAGCGACGACGAGCGGAGCGAACGAGCCCGGCAGATGTCGGAGCGGGTGTTGCCATTCAGCGTGCTCTGGCAGGAAAAGCTCTTCCCTTCCCACCACTTGAACCATTCCGGTCAGCCGAAACCACCGGGGACAGGCCCAGCTCCCGGGAGCACTGGGGAAGTGATAACCTGGCACGATCCTTGCCATTTATCCAGGGGCCTGAGAGTCAGGAAGCAACCACGCGAGATCCTGCAAAGCCTCAAGGGCGCCAGGTTCCAACCCATGGAAGAAGCCGACATCTGTTGTGGCAACGGCGGCCTGTTTTCCGTACTGCACCCGGAACTATCGTGGAAGATTGCCCGGAGAAAGCTGAAAAACGTCGAAGAAACCGAGTGTTCCATCGTGGCCACTGAGTGCTCCGGCTGCTGGCTGCAGCTGGGCTGGATGGCTACGCAGTCGGAGCGCAGCATCAAGGTACTGTCGTTGCCGGAGGTCATTGAACGCTACCGATCCGGTCCAGAAAAAAAATAGCCACCGCAGGCGCAATTAGCCGTTGACAAGAGTTCGTACCTGGACCTACACTGCCCCCGGTCGAGAAAACTTGAAGCTAGTCAAGGGGGTTCCATGGCAACCACCAGAAAGAAAACAGGCAAGACCAAGAAAAAGACCGCCAAGTCGAAGAAGAAGGTAAGCAAGAAGGCAAAGTCCACTACCAGGAAGAAAACTCCGGCCAGGAAGAAGACAACCAAGAAAAAGACCGCCGGCGGCAAGAAAACCACAACGAAGAGAAAGACATCCCCCAAGAAAAAGGCCACCAAGAAGAAGGCTACAAAAAAGAAGGTCGCCAAGAAGAAGGCCGCGCCCAAGAAGAAGGCCACGCCCAAGAAGAAGACCGCACCGGCAAAGAAAGCCACTCCCCGGAAAAAGGCCGCCAAGAAAAAAGCCATCAAGAAAGTGGTGAAAAAGCTCTCCCAGGTGGTGGCTGCATCCACGCGCCGCAAGGCACCGGCCGAGGCAGCCAGGGCACCAAAGAAGGCCACGCCCCGCAAGGCTCCGGCCAAGGCCGGCAAGTTTGGCATTCACAGCAAGGTACAACGCCAGAAAGACGTCGCCTGGCGCATGATCGACGGCGAAGTGGTCATCGTCACCCCCTCGGACAGCACCATGCACACCCTAAACGACGTGGGCACGCGCATCTGGGAGCTCATCACCGGTGAACGATCCCTGTCCGAGGTGGCCGAGATTCTCTGCGCCGAGTTCGACGTGGACAAGCAGCGGGCCGAGAAAGACACCCTGTGGTTCGTGCAGTGCCTGGCCAAGAAGGGCCTAGTGGAAAACCCCGCCTGATTCTTGCCGACGCCGTTTCGCTTCCTGGCTACTGGCAACTCCGGCTGGAGCCCTAGTCTACACGGAGGAACAGATGCCGCGGTTGCAAGTTCCCCTGCCGCTGGGAGTGGTTTTTTTGTGCCTGGCGTTGCCGGCCGCTGCCCAGGAGAAGTTTTCCCTGACGTTGTTTCACTTCAACATCCAGTACGTGGCCGGCGGCCTGCAGGGCTTTCCCTCGGGAGAGAGCAACGATCCCGCGTTCGATCTCGACGATGCCCAGGTGCAGGACATGATCGTCACCGAGAGCTTCGAGCCGGTGCTCGACCTGTTCCTGGCCCATCCCGGCTGGAAGGTGACCATCGAGATGCAGGCCTACCTGGCCGAGGTGCTCGAACAGCGCCACCCGCAGGTACTGGACAAGCTGCTGGAGTTGCAGCGAAACGCTCAGCTCGAGCTGGTGAGCTTTCATTACTCGGACCAGCTCTTCCTGGCCTATCCACGCCACGACATGGAAGTCTCGCACCGTCTTCTGGACGACGTGTTCCAGCGCCTGGGCCTGCAGGCCTCACCGGTGGTGTTCTGCCAGGAAGGCCAGTTCGGCGAGGGCATGGCCTCCTTCGCCGCCGTCCATGAGCGGTCCATACTGCTGCTGGCCAAGAACCATTTCCGCTACCAGCACCTTTCCGCCTACGACAGCGCCGCGCCGCTGTACCGGCTGGGAGACAGCGATATCGTCGTCGTCGGCCGCAGCTTCGCCACCCCGCAGGTGGAGGTGCGCTGGAGCTTCTTCGACGACGGTGAACTGCTGGCCACCGGCGGCATGGCGCCCTACGTGCCCAGCGGGTTCGTGAAAGACCCGGCCGCCCTGGCCGAGTACGAGCAGCAACTGGTTGCCGACGAGGAGGCCGGGTTCCGCATCGCCGGCATCGGCGACTTCGTCACCTGGGCCAGGGAAAACGGCCTCGAGCAGCCCCAGCTGCCCCCCATGCTCGACGGCACCTGGCAGCCGCCCAGTACCGATTCCATGCGCCGCTGGCTGGGTGGCTCGGGAGTGATCGACTCGGTCTACCACTGCGAGCGTGACAACCAGGTGATCAGCGGCAACGTCCAGGCCCGGCACTGGCTGCTGGCAACCGAGACCATCCTGGCCGCCGCCGAGTCGGCCGGCAAGATCACGGCCGGCCAGTACCGCGACGAGCTGGATGAATGCTGGCGCCTGGCGCTGCTGGGCCAGGTCTCCGACGCCACCGGCATCAATCCCTTCATCAACGAGGTCGACTACGGCCGGGAGCATGCTGCCGCGGCCACCGACTGCGCCGACGTCATCGTCTCCCGGATGGCTCCCCAACTGGGCGGTCCCTACCTGGAAGTAGACACGGCCGGTGGCACTGTCTCTGCAGTAGACGATCTTCCCGCCAGCGTCATCGAGCCGGCCGAACCGGTTTTCACCGAGACCCAGGGATTCCGGGTATCCGCGCCCGGGCGCCAGGTGACCACGGAATGGTTCGCCGGCGGCGCAGAGGGCATCACCCGACTGGTGGTCACGGCCGGCGCCGCCAGCGGCGGCGAGCGTACCCTGGAGGTGGACTTCCCGCTTGCCCTCGAGGGTTTCCTGCTCACTCCGGGTCTGCTCGACGACGAGGTGCGCTTCTATCCCTTTACAGATTTCGAATTCCAGGAGGGACGCATCTCCCTGCCGTTGGCCAACGGCCTGCTGGGCCTGGACCAGGACCTGTGGTTGCTCAAGCAGACCAGCTCGGTGCACGTGGCCGCCACTTTCCTGGTGGGTGACGGCCTGGTGCGCTTCATCGACGACACCGTACCCGCCGGCGAAGCGGTATCGTGGATCTTCTGGTTCGTCTCCGGCGCCGAGCAACGGGCCCTGGACTTCGCCGGGCGGATAAACCTCACCCCCACCGCCTACGTACAGACGGGGGTGGAGCCCACCCGCGGCTGCGGCTGCGCCAGCGGCTCCCACGGAGGGGTGCCGCCGCTGCTGGCCCTGCTGCTGTTGGCCGGGGCCGGCCTGCTCACTCGCCGAACTTGATCCCCTGTGCCAGCGGCAGCTCGCTGGACCAGTTGATGGTGTTGGTCTGGCGGCGCATGTAGGCCTTCCAGGAATCGGAGCCGGACTCGCGGCCGCCTCCGGTCTCCTTCTCGCCGCCGAAGGCTCCGCCGATCTCGGCTCCCGAGGTACCGATGTTGACGTTGGCGATGCCGCAGTCGGAGCCGGCACAGGAGAGGAAGCGCTCGGCCGTGCGCAGGTTGGTGGTGAAGATGGCGCTGGAAAGCCCCTGGGGCACGTCGTTGTGGATGGCAATGGCTTGCTCGATGTCATCGAAGGCCAGGATGTAGAGGATGGGCGCGAAGGTCTCCCGGCGCACCACCTCGGTCTGTTCCGGCATGCGCACGATGGTGGGCTCGACGAAGCGCTCTCCCAGCTCGGGCAGCCGCTTGCCGCCGCAGACGATCTCGCCACCCTGGGCCTTCACCTGCTCGAGCGCCTGCATCATGTTGTCCACCGCCTGGGTGGTAACCAGCGGCCCCATGAGCACGCCCGCCTCCAGGGGGTTGCCGATCTTCACCTGCTGGTAGGCGGCGGCCAGGCGGCGCACCAGCTCCTCGGCCACCGACTGGTGGACGATGATTCGCCGGGTGGTGGTGCAACGCTGCCCGGCGGTGCCCACCGCCCCGAAGAGGATGGCCCGCACGGCCATGTCCAGATCGGCGTCCGCGGCCACGATGATGGCGTTGTTGCCGCCGAGTTCGAGCAGGGTGCGACCGAAGCGCCGGGCTACCACCTCGGACACGTGCCGGCCCGTCTGGCAGGAGCCGGTGAAGGATATCAGCGGCAGTCGCTTGTCCGCCAGCAACCGTTCCCCCACCTCGCGACCCTTGCCGATGACCAGGCTGAAGATGCCCTGTAGGCCATGGTCGGCCAAGACCCGGTTGCAGATGTGCTGTACGGCGATGGCCGTCAGCGGCACCTCGCTGGACGGCTTCCATACCACGGTGTCGCCGCAGGCGGCGGCGATAGTGGCGTTCCAGGCCCACACCGCCACCGGAAAGTTGAAGGCGGTGACCACCCCGATGGGACCCAGCGGGTGCCACTGCTCGTACATGCGATGGGCGGGTCTCTCGGAGTGCATGGTCTTGCCGTAGAGCATGCGCGACTGGCCCACGGCCAGGTCGCAGACGTCGATCATCTCCTGCACCTCGCCCAGACCCTCCTCGCGGATCTTGCCCATCTCGGCGGTGACCAGCTCGCCCAGTGGCTCCTTGTACTCGCGCAGGGCATCACCCAACTCGCGTACCAGCAACCCCCGCTTGGGAGCGGGCAGCTGACGCCATTCTTCGAAGGCGTTCCGAGAGGCTTCCACCACCCGGTCGTATGTCGAGGCGGTGGCCTGGCGCACCCGGGCCAGCACTTCTCCGGTGGCGGGATTTATCGACTCCAGCACGGTACCCTGGCTGTCTTCTATCCAGCCCCCGGGCCCGGTGCAGGCCCCGGGGTTTTCCGCTTTGACATTCAGCTTATCGAGCAGGCTCTTCATGTCGTGCCTTCCTTTCTCCATCAATCCCGTGCCAGGAACGGATAGCGCCAGTCGCGGGGCGGGTCGAGAGTTTCCTTCACCGCCCGGGTGCTCACCCAGCGCAGCAGGTTTTGGTAACTGCCGGCCTTGTCGTTCGTGCCCGAGGCCCGTGAACCGCCGAAGGGTTGCTGGCCCACCACCGCCCCGGTGGGCTTGTCGTTGATGTAGAAGTTGCCGGCACTGTGGCGCAGGGCCACGAAGGCCCGCTGGATGGCGGCCCGGTCGGTGGCGAAGATGGCGCCGGTCAGGCCGTAGGGAGAGGTGGTGTCGCAGGTGGTCAGCATGTCCTCGAACTCGGCGTCGGGGTAGACGAAGATGGCCAGTACCGGCCCGAAGATCTCCTCCTGCATGAGCCGGTGGCGGGGATCGGCCACCTTGATGATGGTGGGCTCCACGAACCATCCGCTCCGGTCGTCGTGGCCGCCGCCGCAGACCATCTCGCTGGAGCCATCCGCCCGGGCCGCGTCGATGTAGCCGCTGATCTTGTCGAAGGCGGCCCGGTCGATCACCGCACCCATGAAGTTGCCGAAGTCGGCCGGGTCACCCATCTTGATCTGCCCCACCTCGTCGACCAGCCGCTCGCTCAGCCGCGGCCACAGGCTTTCGGGAACATATGCCCGGCTGGCGGCCGAGCACTTCTGTCCCTGGTACTCGAAGGCACCCCGTAGCAGCGCCGTCGCCGTGGCTTCCAGGTCGGCGGACGGATGCACGAAGACGAAATCCTTGCCGCCGGTCTCGCCGACGATGCGCGGATAGGAATGGTAGCTGCCGATGTTGGCGCCGATGGTCTGCCACATGTGCCGGAAGGTGGCCGTGGAACCGGTGAAGTGCACCCCCGCCAGCCCCGGGCGGGTGAGCACGGGATCGCCCAGCGCGCTTCCCGGCCCGGGCAGGAAGTTGATCACCCCGGCGGGCAGGCCGGCCTCCCGCCAAAGCTGCATCAGGAACCAGGCCGAGTACACGGCCGTGGAGGCCGGTTTCCAGAGCACGGTGTTGCCCATCATGGCCGGCGCCGTGGGCAGGTTGCCGGCTATGGAGGTGAAGTTGAAGGGCGTGACCGCGAAGACGAAGCCCTCCAGCGCCCGGTACTCGACGTAGTTCCACACTCCCGGCGAGGAGTCGGGCTGCTCGGCGTAGATGCGTGCCGCGTAGTAGGGGTTGAAGCGCCAGAAGTCGATCAGCTCGCAGGCGGAGTCGATCTCGGCCTGGTGTACCGTCTTCGATTGTCCCAGCATGGTGGCGGCGTTGAGGCGGTCGCGCCAACGCCCGGCCAGCAAGTCAGCGGCCCGCAGGAAAACCGACAGGCGCGCCGTCCAGTCCAACTCCGACCATTCCCGCCAGGCGGCCCGCGCTGCTGCCACCGCCTGCTCCACCTGTTCGGGACCAGCCTGGTGATAGCGGGCCAGCAACCGGGAGTGATCGTGCGGGCAACGACACTCGCCGAGCTTGCCGGTGGTTACTTCCCGGCCGCCGATGACCAGGGGGATCTCGATGGTCTCGGCCGACAGCTGTTGCAGTGTCTTGGTGATGCGCCCGCGCTCGGGACTTCCCGGTGCGTAGCCGAGCACCGGCTCGTTGGCTGGCCTGGGAACCTGTAGCAAGGCATTCATGGCATCTGACCTCCAGTGAGCGTTGTTCACCATCCCGGCCACCCCCGGCCGGGGAAATCGAAAAGACCACGACCCCATCCCGCTGTCAAGCTGGCACGGCTCCCCCGGGAGTGCTAGCATCATCACCGCCATGGGTTCCCACGACCACCATCAGGTCCCCCCGGGGGCGACCGGCAGGCGCCTGGGGCTGGTGATCCTGCTCAACGCCGTCATCACCGTGGTGGAGTTCGTGGCCGGCATGCTGTCGGGCTCTCTGGCCCTGGTTTCCGACGCCGGGCACAACCTCTCCGACGTGCTGGCGCTGATGCTCGGCTATGCCGGGGAACGGGCCGCCCAGAGCCGCCCCAGCGCGCGCTTCTCCTTCGGGCTGCGGCGGCTGGAGGTACTCATCGCCCTGGTCAACGCCGTGTCGCTCGTCGTCATCGGGGTGCTCATCGTCATCGAGGCGGTGCAACGCTTCTCGACCCCCCAACCGGTGCAGGGCGGGCTGATGCTGGTGGTGGCCCTCGTCGGCCTGGCCGGAAACGCCTTTTCCATCCTGCTGCTGCACGACCACCGTGGCCACAGTCTCAATCTCAAGGCGGCCTTCCTGCACCTGCTCTACGATACCATCTCCTCGCTGGCGGTGGTGGGCGTGGGCCTGGTGCTGCTGCTGCGACCCTGGTACTGGCTCGACCTGGTGGTGTCGCTGGCCATCGTGTTGATGATGGTGGGCAGCTCGCTGGGTATCATCCGCGAGGCGGTGCGGGTGTTCCTGCAGGCGACCCCTGCCTCCATCGATCCCGACCAGGTACGCGGCGTCATCCTGGAAGTGGATGGCATCGCCAGCGTGCACGGGCTGCACATCTGGTCGGTCAGTTCCAACGAGATTTTTCTCTCCTGCCACGTCTGCACCAGCAGCGAGGACACCGACACCAACCGGGTCATCCGTGACATCAACGCCGCCCTGGAGGAGAAGTTCGCTATCGAGCACACCGCCGTGCAGGTGGAAACCACTCCCATCTGCACCACCGGCGGCCCCGGCACCTGCTGCCGCTAGCCCGGCTTCGGCTCGGGCGCCGGCCGGCACCAGGGAAGGCTCTCGAGCTCGACGTTGCCCCCGGAGAGGATGACCCCCACCCGCCGGCCGTGCTGGCGGAAGTCGCCTGCCAGCACCGCCGCCAGGGCCACCGCCGCCGACGGCTCCACGACCAGCTTCATGCGCTCGAACACCAGGCGCATGGCGTGCACGATGTCCTCCTCGCCGACGGTGACGATGCACTCGAGGTACTTGCGCAGGATGGAGAAAGTCAGCGGCGATAGCGATGTCAGCAGGCCGTCGGCGATGGTGCGGGGATTTTCAGAGGGCAGCAACCGCCCGGCTTGCAGGGAGCGAAAGGCGTCGTCGGCCCCGGCCGGCTCGGCGCCGACCAGCCTCGTCGCCGGCGCCTTCATGGCCGCGGCCAGGCAGGTGCCGGACATGAGCCCCCCGCCGCCCACCGGCGCCACCAGGATGTCGAGCGGCCCGGCGTCCTCCAGGAGCTCGAGCGCGGCGGTGGCCTGGCCGGCGATCACCAGCGGCTCGTCGTAGGGATGGATGAAGATGGCGCCGGTCTTCTCCACCACCTCCCCCAGGGCATCCTCGCGGGCCTGCAGGGTGGGCGCGCAGAAGGTTATCTCGGCCCCGTAGCCGGCCACGGCCGCCTTCTTCACCTCCGGCGAGTTCTCCGG
>Ga0190359_1000217_pt1 | contig 39195 bp, 36 predicted proteins | sample 48721823_MG_FD_161269 | JGI IMG/M metagenome (GOLD analysis project Ga0190359, IMG submission 161269) | Hydrothermal vent microbial mat bacterial communities from Southern Trench, Guaymas Basin, Mexico - 4872-18-2-3_MG | ecosystem: Environmental > Aquatic > Marine > Hydrothermal vents >...
CCGGTAAACACCCAGGCCACCCTGGGTCGTGCCGCCGGGATCATTCCCTACCGGCCCGAGGACGCCGAGGAGCGCCTGGACGGCCTCACCCCCAACGACTGGCTGATCACCCACTGGGTGTACGAGGGGCTGGCGCGGCTGGATCGTTTCCCCGGCACGGGGGCGGTATTCGACCCCGACGACCTGGACGAGGGCAGCGACGGCTTCGCCGCTCCCGAACCGACGCCGGCCCAGCGCCTGCGACTGGTGACACCCACCTCCACCGGGGTCTCCGGCATCCGTTTCGCCTACCTGCAGCCGCAGGGAATGCACGGAGTCTTCCCCGTGACCAGCGAGCCTGCCTTCGACATGTTTTCCTTCATCGTCAACCAGGTGGCCTGGTTCTTCGCCAGTGGCGGAACCGAGATCAGCGACGCCCGCTGCCTGGAAGACGGCTCCTGTTCCTCGCCGTAAAAGGACAATTAAAACAACCTACGGCGGCAACATTACTCAAGTGGTCACAAAAAACGCTAGGGTGCCCGGAAATATGATGTATACTGGCCGTCCGGGTCGGGGGCCGGGTTGCGACTCTTCCCCGGCTCCCCGCAAGACGAAGTCGGCCGGACCAACCACTCGAGCAGGCGAGCGGTCAACCATATTCGTAACAGGTCGCCGTGTCGATCCGTCCTTTCCTGGCGGCGGGGGAATAAGGTAAGGGAGAACACCCATGGCCGATGCCAACGACGACAACCACGACACCGATCGCCTGCGACGGCGCGTCGCCGAGCTGGAGCAGAGGCTCGACGAGGCCAACCGTCTCTTCTCGCTGCTGACGGCCCCGCCCCGCCCGGACGATCCCGTCTCCGGGCTGGGTCGGCTGCCATCGAGCATTCTGGAAGCCCTGCACGAGACGGTGGCGGTGATCTTCGACCGCGACGGCAACTACCTGGCCACCTGGTCCGATCCCAAGCTGGAACAACGCTACGGACTGAAAGCCCGTGACATCGTGGGCCGCAACTTGAGGGATTTCTTCCCCCCCGAGGAGGCCGAGAAATACCTGGGCCGGATACGCCTGATCTTCGACGAAAAGGCCGCCCAGCGCACGGAAAACCCCGTCTACATGCCCAACGGCGTCTTCTGGCACGACTCGGTGGCCTCGCCCCTGCGCGACGAGAGCGGCCGGGTGGTGGGAGTGCTGCTCATGGCCCAGGACATTACCCGTTCCAAGCGCGCCGAGAAGAACCTCGCGGAAAGCGAGGAGCGCTACCGGGTGGTGGCGGAGCAGAGTTCCGACTTCATCGTGCTGCACCGGCAGGGCCAGGTGCTGTACGCCAACCCGGCCGCGGCCCGCGCCGCCGGCTATGACTCCGGCGAAGACATGAGGGGCATGCCGGTGCTGGAGCTGGTGCACCCCGATTCCCGCGAGCTGGTGAAAAAGCGCATGGCCCAGGCCGCCAGGGCCAACAAGCCCCTGCCCCCGATCGAGGAATACTTCGTCGGCCGGGAAGGACAGCTGTTCATCGGCGAGGCGGTCAGCCAGCAGGTCACCCTGGGAGGGAAAGAGGCGGTGCTCACCGTGGTGCGCAACATCACCGCGCGGCGCCGCCTGGAGGAGGAGAGAGCCCGGTTGCGGGAGCGCTACACCCTGGCCCGCAAGCATGAGAGCCTGTCTCTCATGGCCATGGGCATGGCCCACGATTTCAACAACCTGCTCATGGGCATCCTGGGCAACGCCAGCATGCTGGTCACCGACCTTCCCCAGGATTCTCCCGAGTACGAACTGGCCCGGCGCATCGAGAAGGCTTCCTCCCTGGCTGCGGACATCACCCGCCAGTTGGTGGAGTTCGCCGGCCAGGGCAGGAGCCACGCCCAGGCCATCGACGTGGCCCAGCAGGTCGACGACACCATGCACATGCTGGCCGGGCAGTTGCCGGAATCGATCCACCTGCAGGTGAACGTCCAGCGCGGCCTGCCCGCCGTCCGCATCGGCCGGGCGCACCTGACCCAGATGCTGCTCAACCTGGTGCACAACGCCGTCGAGGCCACCGTCCCGGCCAGCGGACTCATCACCGTGAGCGTGACGGCATGCCCCATCAGCGAGGCCCAACTCGAGAAGGTCTTTCACGACCACGACCTGGTCTCGGACCATGTGGTCTGCATCGAGATCAGGGACGAGGGCCGGGGCATGGACGAACACGTCCGCGAGCGCGTCTTCGATCCCTTCTTCTCCACCAAGGAGGGTGGGCGGGGACTGGGTCTGGCCGGGGTACTGGGCATCGTCATGCGCTACGGCGGAGCGATCAAGGTAGAGAGCAACCCCGGCCGGGGCAGCACCTTCCAGATCTGGCTGCCGGGAGAGGATGCAAGCGCAGACAGCCAGCAGTGTTCCCGGCCGGAAGAGGAGCCGGCCAACGCCGCCGAACCGGAGCAATCAGGGGACCCGCACGGTCCTGGCAACGGCACGTCGAACCGGGTGCTGGTGGTCGAGGACGAGCAGATCGTTCGCGAGGTCCTGGTACAGGCGCTCGAAGAAGCGGGCTTTCGAACCGTACCGGCAGCCGACGGGAGGCAGGCCCTGGACATCTTCGAGATCGAGCCGCACCGCTTCGCCCTGGCGCTGCTGGACATGAACATGCCCGGTCTGAACGGGCTGCAGGTGCTGAACGGACTGCGCCAGGTCAGGCCCCAGTTGCCGGTGATACTTTCCTCGGGCCAGGCCCCCCGGCTTCCGCCAGATGACATCATCGGCCCGGCCCCGCTCTTCCTGGCCAAGCCCTACCGGCCCCAGAAGCTGCTGGAGCTGGTGCAGCGGCTGGTGCCCGCCCGGGAGTGACTCAACCGCCGGCCGGCAGACCCTCACGCCGGTGCCCGGCGACGATGGCCTCCGCCAGGCCGTCCACCCGCTGGAGGTCTTCCGGGCCGGGCAGGCCCCGGCACAGCACCGGCTCCAGCACCTCGGCCTTGATGTTGGGCACCATGGCCGAGAGCATCTCCACCGTCCGCCCCCCCCAGCCGTAGGAGCCGATGATGGACAGGAAGCGGGCGGGCGGGCGCAGGGCGTTGGCCAGGAAGGCCGCGTAGGCCGCGGCCGGGTGCGGTCCGGCCAGCACCGTGGGGGTGCCGATGACGATGGTGGCCGCATCCACCAGGGACATGGCCAGCTTGCCGATGTCGGTCACCGGCAGGTCGAACTTCTCCACCTCCACCCCCCTTTCCACCAGTCCCTCGGCCAGCCGGTCCACCAGCAACTGGGTACTGCCGTGCATGGACACGTGGGCCAGCACCACCCGGTTGGCCGGCGGACCGGACACCCACTGGCGGTAGGCATCGACGATGAACTGCGGCTGCCGGTGGATGGCACCGTGGCTGGGGGCGATCATCTTGATATCGTAGGCCGACAGTTTCTCGATGTTCTTGGCGATGACGGTGCGGAAGGGCATCATGATCTCGGCGAAGTAGCGCTTGGCGGCCTCGTAGACCCGTCCCTGGTCGCCGACGAACAGCTCGCTGCTGGCGATGTGCGAGCCGAAGAAGTCGCAGCTGAACAGTACCCCCTCCTCTTCCAGCAGGGCGCTCATGGTCTCCGGCCAGTGTACCCAGGGGGTGTAGATGAACTTGAGGGTACGCCCGCCCAGGGGAAGCTGCTGCCCGTCCTCGACCACCAGGAAGCGCTCGGGCGCCAGCGGCAGCAGGTCGGCCAGCATGTCCCGGGCCTTTTTCGAGACCACCAGCTGCGCCTGCGGGTAGCGTTCCAGGACGACGGGCAGGGTGCCCGAGTGATCCTGCTCGGCGTGCAGGGAGACGACGTAATCGATCTTCTCGATCCCCTCAAGTCGCTCCAGCAACACCCCCTCCAGGGCCGGATCCACGGTGTCGATGAGAACGGTCTTGTCGTCACCCTGAACCAGGTAGGCGTTGTAGCTGGTGCCGTCGGGCAGGGGGATAAGACCGTCGAACAGGCGCCGGTTCCAGTCCACGGCGCCGACCCAGTGAATTCCCTCGGCAATCTTTCTCGCTTGCATCTTCACCCCTCCTTTCTCGGGCAGGCCGGCATCGGAAATCACCTACCAGTTTTCGCCCAGCAGCTCGAAGTGGGCCCGGGGGTGGGAACAGGCCGGGCACACCTCGGGCGCCTCGTTGCCCTCGTGCAGGTAGCCGCAGTTGCGGCAGCGCCAGACCGCCTTCTGCTCGCGCTTGAACACCCGGTTCGCCTCGATGTTTCCCGCCAGGTCCAGGTATCGCTTCTCGTGTTGTTTCTCGGCCACGGCGATGGCCTCGAACACCGCGGCGATGTTGTCGAAGCCCTCGCGCCGGGCGGTGGCGGCGAACTCCGGGTACATGATGGTGTGCTCGTAGTTTTCGCCGGCAGCCGCGGCCTTGAGATTCTCCAGGGTGGAGCCGATCGCCCCGGCGGGAAAGGCGGCAGTGATCTCCACCTCCCCACCCTCGAGGAACTTGAACAGGCGCTTGGCGTGTTCCTTTTCCTGGTTGGCGGTCTCTTCGAAGACGGCGGCCATCTGCACGTAGCCATCCTTGCGCGCCTGGGACGCAAAAAAAGTGTAGCGATTGCGAGCCTGGGATTCCCCGGCAAAGGCCTTGAGCAGGTTCTTCTCGGTTTCGCTTCCCTTGAGTGACATTTCCGTTCTCCTTTCAGGCAAGGTCAGATCAAAAAGTGGACTCTGGAAGTCCAATTGTCAAGAGCAGGCGTTTTATATTGCACCCCCTGGACTCGTCGCGTTAGATTGCGCCCGGAGGATAACGATGTACATGCTAAGGGGCAACCGTTTTCTGGTGGCGGGCACGTTGCTGGTGCTGTGGCTGGCCGGTTGCCACCGGCCCGTGCTCCGGCCCGAGCCCAGTCCGGCACCGACCCCGGCCCTGGAGGCACGGCAGTTGACCCGCCTGGGCCGGCCCGGAGAGGCCATGGAGCGATTGGCGCGCCTGCTCCAGGAAAACCCGCGTGACCTGGCGGTGCAACGCTGGTACGTGGAGGCAGCACGGGCCGCCGGTCGCCTCGACCAGGCCGAGCGGCGCTACCGTCGCCTGGAGAAAAAGAGCCGCCTGCGCGGCCTGGCCAACTACGGCCTGGCCATGGTGGAGGCCGCTCGCGGCCCCGGACACCTGGAGCCGGCCCTGGACAGGTTCCGCCAGGCTGCCGGCTTGCTACCCGAGGCGGCCGACATCCCTTACCGCATGGGGCTGCTCTACCTGCTGGCCGGGCGCAACCAGGAGGCCCTGGCGGCTTTCGCCCGGGCCATGCAGCTGGACGGGCAGCAACCCGCTTACCGGGTTGCCCGGGCGGAGGTATTGAGCCGTCTCGGCCGGGACGGCGAGGCCATGGAGTTGCTGCGACCGGTCCTGGACATGCAACCCGAACAACCGGTGGTGCAGCGGGCCCGCACGGTGGCCGCCCGCATCTACGATCCCACCCGGGACTCCGACCCGGAAGTCGTGACCGATCTGAGAAAGGTCATGGACCTGCTGACCCGTGACTACGTACAGCAGGCCCTGCAACTGGCCAACAAGGTCCTGGACCGCTTTCCCCGGGACGCCCTGGCCCTGACCTTGAAGGGACTGGCGCACAGCCGCCTGCTCAACAACGGCGAGGCCGTGGCCGCGCTGGAGGCCGCCCTGGCCAGCCAGCCCGGTAATCCCTCCGCCCTGGTGGGCCTGGGAGACATCTACTTCCGCCTGGAACGATTCGGCAAGGCCCGCCGCTACTACGAACAGGCCGCCGAGTTGAATCCCTTCGACCCGGAAGTGCACCAGCGCCTGGGTGAACTGGCCTCGGCCCGGCGTGAACACCAGCTGGCCGCCCAGTCCTTCGCGCGGCTGGTGATGCTGCAACCGCGGGTATTGCAGAACCGCTATCGCTACGCCCTGGAGCTGTATTCCGCCAACCACTGGCACCAGGCCATCGACGTCTACCGCGGCATCCTCGAGGAAAAGCCCGACGACCTGGAATCACTGGTACGCCTGGGTTCACTGCACCTGCTGCTGTCACGGCGCGAGGCGGCCCGCAAGAAGCACCACCTCCAGCAGGCGGCCCGCTACCTGCGCCGGGCCCGGGAGATCAATCCCGAGAACCAGGCCATCAAGGAAATGCTTCAACAGGTGGAGAAGTAGCCATGCCCATCTACGAGTACCAGTGCCAGAAGTGCCGGCAACAGTTCGAGCTGCTGGTATTCGACCTGGCGGCCGAGATACGCTGCCCGGATTGCGGCAGCAAGCGGGTGAGCAAGCTCCCTTCCCTGTTCGCCCACAAGAGCGACTCGGGCTTCACTCCCAGCTCGGGAGGTTCTTCCTGCAGCGGCTGCACCTCTTCCAGCTGCAGCGGCTGCAGCTGCCACTGAGATCCCGACTCCGCGGCCCGGCCAACACCATCAACAGCACCAGCAACCCCGGCAGGCCGGCGGCGGGGTGTTCCGGCGGCGGAGCCGGCGAGCAGCCTCCTCCCCGCAGCCCGCCGGCAAAGGCCTCCTGGTAGCTGGCCGCTCCCTGCAGGCAAGGCCGGGCCGCAAACGTCACTCCCCGCGCCGAACAGCTGATGCTCACCTGCCGGCCCCGGCGCGGCGCCTCGGCCACCCGGCGGCCGTACAATCCTCCGCCCAGGTCCACCACCGGCCCGGCCCAGCGCAGGCCCGGTGCCGAGAACTCCACTTCCAGACCCTCTCCCAGCGGCCGACCCCCGGCATCCCGGGGCACGGCACAGGCCCAGACCACGTCGCCGGCGGGAGGCATCCACCGCTGCGTGATCCCGCACAGGCTCCGCCGGTCATCCACCGGCCGGTCGCCGGCGACCCCGGCCAGCGCCGCCGGCACCCACAGCCGGCCGAACCCCCAGTCGGGACGAAAGAGATCCCGGCCGGTCTCCTCGTCTCCGGACGCGCTCAGGCTCAGGAGCCGTGCCAGCTGCCGGCCGCTGAGCCGGGGCTGCCGTTGCAGCAGCTGGGCCGCCACCCCCGCTACCAGCGGTGCCGCCATGGAGGTACCCCCGGCCAGGGCGTGGCGACCGTCCGCCAGTACCAGGCGCAGGCTTCCGCCCGAGTAGAACAGCGAGTCGGGACGGCGGGGATCGCTGTCGGCGCTGAGGGTGGAAGCCACCAGCCAGCCCGGGGCCAGCAGTTCCGGCTTGGGGCGACCGTCGCGAGTGGGTCCCAGGACGGAAAACCAGCTCCGCTCGCCCACCCGGCCCTCCACCCGCTGTTGCTTGCCGCCGACGTCCTGCCAGTCGACGCGATTGGTGAACGAACCCACCGCCAGCACCCCCTGGGCGGTGGCGGGGGGACCGACCAGGACGGTGGGATCCACGTGGTCCACGAAGCCGGGCCAGGCCCCGCCCAGTTCGAACTCGGCGATCCAGGCATCCAGGCGGGTTCCGCTCCCCGCCACTTCCAGCACCCACACACCCGCCGCCGGCGACAGACCTCCCTGGTCGGTGATTTCCACCTGGCAACGCCACAGCCCGTTGAACGGCGCCGCCTGCCCGGCGCAGGCGGCGGTGACGACACCGGTGGGATCTTCCCTGGTAAGCTGATTCGGTCCGGCGGAGGACACCTCGCTGGTGCGACCCCCGGCCGGGTCCTCCACCACCAGGCGCAGGCCGTCGGCCGAGTCCGCCCAGACGTCGACCAGCACGCTGGCCTCGGTGCCCGGATTCACGGCCGGCAACTGCAGCCCCAGGCGCAGGGGCCGTGCTGCCGGCAGGGCGGCCCGGGCATGAATGGCGCTGTCGCCCTCGTTGCCGGCCGCCACCACCACGGCCCGGCCCTCCTGCCGGGCCAGGTCGGCCAGGGCCAGTTCCAGCGGCTCGCTGCCGTCATGGGCCCCCAGCTGGTTGCCCAGCGACAGGTTCACCACCAGGGGCCGGCCGGCGCGCCGGGCCACGGTGTCGGCAAAGGCCAGGCCCCGCAGGATGTCGTCCTCGCCGAAGCCACCCTGGTCGATGTCCACCGCCTTGACCACCACCAGTTCCACGGCGGGAGCCGCTCCCCGGTAGACGGCGTCGCCGCTGGCCACGATGCCGGCCACGTGGGTGCCGTGGCCGATGCGGTCGCGGCCGGCCGGCCAGACGGTACCGCGGCCTTCCAGGTCATCCTGCAACTGCTCCCGGGAAAACACCGCCCCCCCGCCCAAGGCCTCCAGGTCCGCGTGAACCCCGGTGGCCGGCATGGTCTGGTCCAGCAGCCAGGCCACCCGGGTGCGCCCCCGCTGGTCGCGAAAGTCGGGGTGGCGCCAGTCGATGCCGGTATCCACGATGGCCACCCATACCCCGGCACCGTCGTGTCCGGGCTGGAGCCGCACCTGGTCCAGGCCGCACAGCGGGGCGGCCCGGTCGAGGCGCAGGCGATAGCGGGCCGGGTGCAGCAACTCCACTGCCCCGGCCACCGCCCGCTCCACCACGCACACCCTGCCCAGGCAGGGCCCCCGGCCGGCCGCCCGGTCCGGTGCGGCGAACACCGCCAGGCAGGGAGCCCGCCGGCAGGTGCCCGATCGATCAGGCAGCGTCAACCTGGCGCCGGCCCGGACTCCGTCAGCCCGGGCCGCGGCCGGCAGGCACAGCGCCAGCAGCAGACCCCAGGGCAGCCGCCGGGTCGTTCTAGTCGAAGTTAGAGCCAATGCCGATGGAAATGCGGATGCTCTTGGGTTCGACCTCGGCGTAGAGGGCATTGTTGGGATAGGCGTCCACGAAGGCGTAGTCGTCGTTGACCTCGTACTGCCCGATGATGTCGTTGAACCCGTAAGCGATGCGAATGAAGCTGTTCCAGGGCTGAACCCCGAACAGGTAGGCCTTCAGCTTGAGGGTCACCGACAGGTCGTAGAGCATGTAGTTGCCGTTCTTCGAGGAGATGTCGAAAAAGGGCCGCTCGCGCCTGATGCTGCCGGGGATGACGGCCGGATCCCAGTAGCTTTCCGGGTTGCGCATGATGTTGCCGAAACGATCCCGGGCATAGTCGGCGGTGTAGCCCCAGAGGTTGCCCATGGTACCGGAGATCTCGGCCCACAGGCTGACGAAGTGCAACGGTCCGAAGCGGCGGTCGATGTGGCGGGCCAGGGGAAAGCGGTAGCTCAACCCCAGGATGAGCATGGTCTCGCCGCGCAGGGAGAAATCCTCGTAGCCGGCGAACTCCTGGGTGGTGGAGAAGGTGGGCACGTAGCGCAGGGGATGCAGGGAACCGGCGAAGAACTCGTCCCAGCGGTGCACGTTGCGGTTTATCCAGCCGGCGCGCAGGTGCAGCTCCAGAGTGTGCCGGCCTTCCTTGTTCCACCAGAAGATGGGCAGGTACTCGGTGTAGCCCAGCTGGAGTTCGTGGTAACGGTAGTCGTCGGAGTGGTCGCCGGGCGGGTTGCTGCGCCCCAGCCACTCGACGTCGGCCCAGTCCTTGGTGGGCAGGCCGGTGCGCACGAAGCCGTAATCCAGGGCCACCCGCCGCCCGCCCCGCGGATTTACATCCGCTTCCGGACCGCGCCGCGCCAGGTCCTGGTACTCCACCCCCAGTGTATAGGTGTTGTTGGTGAGGAAGGCCTGTTCCTTGGTGCCCGAGGAACGCTTGGAGCTCAGGTGCCGGTAGACGTAGCGGCCGTTGAAACCCAGCTGCGGCGCCAGGCGGTAGTCGAAGCCCACCCAGCCGAAGTCGGCCACCTGGCGGTTCTTGTAGTTGACCGGCGGCGGAAAATGCGGGTCCGAACGCGAGGGGGCCAGGGCGCTCGAGGTGAATCCCTGGGCGAATTCGTAGGCCAGGTTCAGGCGCGTCCAGCCCACGTAGAAGGAGGGATACCAGAAGTTGTTGACGTAGGTCAGCGAGTAGACCGATTGCTGCCCCAGCAGCATGGTGGCAGCCAGCATGTGCTTGTCGAGGGCGTCGACCAGCAGCACCTGGCCGCCGATCTCGATGCCCCGGCGCTCGTAGATGAACATGGGCACACCGATGGGCGGGGCCCAGTTGCGGGGACTGAAGGGATTGTAGGAATCGCTGTCCTCCGCGATCTCGGGCAGGGCCTCCTGTCGTTCCAGGCTGCGCTTTACCTGCTCGGCCGTCACCTGGTAATCGACGGTGGCGGGCCGGTTGAAGAAATCCGCCCGGCGCAGGGCGTAGAGACGCAGGCCGTAGGAGGTGAAGTAACTGTAGAGCAGGTCACCGCTGCTGGTGATGAAGGGATTGAAGGCACCCCCCAGCACGTTGGTCAACTGCACCACCCGGCCGCTGGCCAGGTCCAGGCGGTAGATGTTGAAGACGCCGGTACGATCCGAGGAGTAGACGACGGCCCGGCCGTCGGGCGTGAAGCGGGCATCGCGATCCTCGGCCCGGTCCCAGGTCAGCGGATGCAAGTTGCCGCCGTCGGAGTCGAGCATCCACACGTCCTGCTGGTTGTCATGGTAGAGATCGATGACGATTTGCCGGCCGTCGGGACTGAAGGAGGGTTGTCCCAGCAAGGTGCCGTCGTGGCGCCGGATCAGCCACTTGACACAGTCCTTCATGCGCCGGCCCTGCAACAGGCAGGTGCCGTCGGGGCGAACCTCCCGGGCGGCGGCCGGCATCACCCCCAGGTGGTTCTGGCCGTCTTCCACGTGCACGAAGGCTATGGTCTTGCCGTCCGGGGAGTAGCTGGGCAGGTAGGCCCGCAGGCGCCGCGACAGGCGGGTCACCTGTTCGCTGGCGATGTCGTACTCGTAGAGGTCCATGCGGTAGTAACCGTCCAGGCTGACACAGGGCAGGGAGGTATTGGGGCAGCTGATGGAGGAAAACAGCACCTTCTTGCCGTCGGGGCTGAACTCGTAGCCCAGGAAGCTGGAGGCTCCCCGGATGACCTTGGTGTCGTCGGCGATCTCTTCCCGGCGCTCCTTGTCGATACAGTAACCGGTGAACTGGGGCTGCTCCTCCTCGGGTACCGGCTCCAGCACCAGCTGGCGGCGCTTGCTGTAGGCCAGCCACTTGCCGTCGGGGGAAAAGCGCGGGTACATGTGCCACTGGCCCTGGCTTTCCATGGCCGACTTGCGCTGCTTCTTGTTCCAGAACACCACCCGGGAGGACTTCAGGCCGTAGCGCCGCCGCAGTTCCTTGAATCTCTCCAGGTAACGCTTGCGGATCCCGGCGTCGTGCAGTTTCTCCTCGATGAGCCGCTGCAGGGCGAAGGGATCCAGGGCCGCCAGCCGGTCGGTCTGTTCCGGATCGTCGAACAGGGCGATGGCCAGCGCCTCCAGGTTGTCGCGTTGCCGGTACTCCCGGGGAATGCAGCGTTGCGGCCACAGGCGCACCTTCCAGCGACCGTCGGGATTCTTCTCCAGCACCTCCGGCCAGCCGCCGCGGGCCAGCGGCTTGAGGGAAAAACCCAGGTGTTCCTGGCGGCGGATGGGTTCGGCCTGGCGCCGGTAACGATCCTTCATCCACTGCAGCCACTGGCGGTACAGGGTGGGACCATCCACCCCCAGTACGTCTTCGAAGTTCTTGTCCCAGCTCAGGTGACCCTGTTCACCCGAGTTCAACGCCAGCTGGGCCCACTTCTCCTTGCCGTACTTCTCCATGACGAACAGGCCCATGGTGTAGCCCTGCTGGTAGCCGCGCTCGCCGTCGAAGGAGGTACCCGCCATGCCCCGGTTGAACATCTGCTCGTAGTCCAGGTAGTTGTCCTCGAGCATGCTCATGCGCTGGTGCATGTCGCGGGAGGTGGTCCACCAGTTGAATCCCGCCAGGTGGGTGCCGTACTCGGCTATTCCCTCGGCCCAGAACCAGGGAGTGTTCCAGCCGATGACCACCGCGGCACCGAAATCGATGTTGTGCACGCCGTCCTCGACCAGCCCCTGGCCCACCACCACCACCGCGCCCTCGGACTTCCAGGAGTTGGCCTTGAGGGAGACGATGTGGGTGAACTCGTGGGTAAAGGCATCGGGAATCCAGTCTTGCCGCCCCCGCAGGATGTAATACAACGGCGTCGCCCACATGGTAATCTGGTCGAAGTTGTAGGCGGCCCAACCGTTGGAGTAGTCCTCCTGGTCGCGAACGACGACGTTGATCTTCTCCTGCAGCGGGTAGTCGAACTGTCCGGTGACCTTGTGGTAGGCGATCTCGGCGTACTTGGCAATCTTGCGCGCCGTCCACTCCTCCTGGGGATAGTAGAAGATGCGGAAGTGCGCCGTCTCGTACACCAGCCAGTCCACGTCGGGAAAGGGATGCTGGTAGAAGAAGCGAGCCCCTGCCGGCGCTCCCCAGCCCAGGGAGATCAGCACCAGCACCAGACCCGGCAGCCCCCACCGGCACCCACCCTGGTTCCTGTCCGCTCCTCGCCTGCCCGGAAACATTTCCATGGCTCCTTCCGACCGGCCGGTCTACCAGCGGGTGGTTACCGTCAGGCCCATCTCGCCCAGGACGACCGAGTCTCCCAGGCTGGTACCCAGGACCTGCATGGGCATGAAGTTGTTGAAACTGGGGTTGTCGCCGTCCTTGTCGGTGAGATAGATGCTGTTGCGCCCCAGCAGGTGGAAGCGGGCAAACAGGTCTATGTCCAGCCAGTCCAGCGGCTTGATGATGATCCGGGGGGTCAGGGTAACCAGGAATCCCTGGTTGGACACCAGCTCGCCGCTGGGATCCAGCCGCTGGTGCAGCCGCCACTCCTGGTAGCGTACACCGTTGAAGAGGATGAACTCGTCTCCGTCGCTGGAGCCGCCGTTCTTGGGTACCGACCAGTCGACCTGCTCGGCCCGGTACTCGGCCATGCCCACCTTGGTGGGGAAACGCCAGCGAAATTCGCCGGTCAACCGCAAGGCCAGCCACTCCAGGGCCGCGGTTGCCTGCAGGCGGAAAAACAGTTCGTCGCCCAGGTCCAGGAAGGCATTGGTGATGGACGAGTGCCGGTCCGACAAAAACTGCACGGCGCCGGGCAGGCGCACGTTGTATCCCAGCCCCCCGCCCAGGGCCAGGTAACGCCATACCTGCCAGCGACCGGTGAAAAACAGCTCGATGTCGGTGGTACCGGTACCGGTGATGTTGACGGTGCGGTTGCCCGGTGCCTCGTTGCCGGTGGGCAGCTTCCAGCGTACCCCCAGGCCCAGCGACACCAGGGGATCGGCGGAGCGGTAGAACTGGTAGAGCAGGCCGGCTTCGGCGTCTCCCAGTTCCCCGTCGGCCCGGCGGTTGGCGCCGTTGTCGGTCTGTTCACTCCAGACCAGGGGCAGGTCGAGCCACATGGTCCAGTTGTCGGTGAAGCCGAAGGCGCCGTGGAAGTCCAGCACGGAGACGAAGTAACGGTAGGGAGCCGGGGCGATGTCGCCGTCGGAATTGAAGAAGGAGTCGGAGATCAGAAAGCGGCTGCCCACGCTCATCTCCAGCACCGACTTTCCCAGGCTCACTGCCCGGGCCGTTTCCAGGCGCGGCTCGTGCTGCCAGCCGGTATGTGTCTCGAAGGCACCCGCCCGGGCCAGAACCGGCAGCAACCAGGCGGTCAACATCAACAAGGAGGCTGTTCTTCGCATCATTTGTCACCCTGCGCCGGGACGGATCCACACTCCGGGAATCGGGCAAAATGCAACCAGATTTACCGGGTTATGTCAAGCCGGGTCTTGACTACGCAGGCAGCATGTGCCATCCCTGTCAGCACCCGTACAGCTCGCGCGGCCGATCGATAACTTGAGTGATTATCGCCGGCTGGATTACAATAGCGGTCAAGGCAAGGCAAGCATGGACGAGAACGACAATCAGGATCCCCGGCCAGCTGCAGCAGGTGAAAGCCCTGCCCCGTCGGCGGCGACCGCCGCAGGCATGCCGGCACGCCACGAGGTGGATCTCGACTGGGAAGGCCTGGCCATCGCCCTGGAGAACCAGCTGCCCGAATCGCACAGCTATCTGGACCTGAGCAGCGGCCAGGTGGTGACCTACACCGGCATGCTCGAGCCGCCGGATCCCCCCGAACCGCGGGAAAACTACCTCTACATCCCTCCCCGGCCCTCGCGGGAGGGCTACCGCACCATGCAGAAGTTCATCCAGACCGTCGAGGACGAGCAACTGCAGAAGCAACTCACCCAGGCGCTGGTGGGCCGGGGAGCCTTCCGCCGCTTCAAGGATTGCCTGCTCGACCACCCCCAGGAACGCCAGCGCTGGTTCACCTTCAAGGACCTGGAGGTGTACGCCTTCGCCGCCCGCTGGCTGGAGCAGAACCACGTCGTCGCCCGCAACCAGCCTCCCCCCAGCAACGGCGAGCGGCCGCCGCGCCCGGTACTGGGCATGCCCGGGCGGGTGGAGATCGAGCCCGGCGGCGACTTCCGCCTGGCCCTCGCCCCCTACGATCGCCCGGCGTTGGTTTTCCGGCCGGAACGGGCGGCCCTGCTGGTTATCGACATGCAGCGCATCTTCGTCGACCCGCAGGGCAGCGCCTACCTGCCAACCAGCCGGCAGGCAGCCGAGCAACTGGGGCAGGTGCTGGCAGCGGCCCGCACCCGGGGCATGCGGATTTTCTTCACCCGTCATCGACACCGTTACCCCGCCAGCGACGGAGGCAGCATGTCGCGCTGGTGGCGCAGCCTCATCCTGGACGGCAGTCGCGACGCCGAGCTGGCGGACGGTTTCCAGCCCCGGGAAGGCGAACCTCTCATCGACAAGTGTCGTTACAGCGCTTTCCACGGCACCCCGCTCGAGGCCATGCTGCGGGCCGGCGGTGTCGAGGATGTCGTCATCGGCGGCGTCATGACCAACCTCTGCTGCGAAACCACCGCCCGCGACGCCTTCGTGCGTGACTTCAATGTCTTTTTCCTCGCCGATGCCACCGCCACCGTCGACGCGGAGATGCAACGGGGATCGCTGCGTAACATCGCCTACGGGTTCGGGCGGGTGATGTCCGCGGTCGAGGCCATACGGGTAATCGAACGCCAGGCATCACGACGGACGCGGGAAGAGGGCAGATAGGACACCGCTCATGGTCGAAGAAAGTTTCTCCAGCCTGCTGGAAGCATTCAACACCCTGAACCGGCGCAAGCGCGCCGACCCGGGCAGCCTCACCCAGGAGGAAAGGGAGCGCTGGAAGCAATACCGGCGCGAGTTCGAAAAGGTACTGTTCAACCGCGCTCCCGATGCCGCCGCCGACACCCGTGAATTCCTGCGGGTACCCGTCTGCCTGTCGGCCCGCTACTGGACGCGCAACGAGCTGAAGGATCGCTACATTCCCGTCCTGGGCGAGGGTGGCCTGTTCGTCTCCACCGTCGATCCCCTGCCGGTGGGTTCCCTGCTGGACCTGGAAATCGAGCTGACCAGCAAGGGCGTGCACGTTCCCGTCAAGGGAGAAGTGGTCTGGGTCAACCAGGGAGACGATCCGGCCCGTCACGGCATGGGCATCAAGTTCGTGGAGATGACCTACGAGCAGAAACAGGCCATCTACTCGCTGGTGGACGACACCTTGCGCCAGCACCTGCTGGAACGCCGTCGCTTCGCCCGCCTGGACGCGCGCCTGGACGTGCAGTTCATCTACGCCGAGGGATTCTTCGAGCTGAAGACCGACGATCTCAGCCTGGGGGGAATGTTCATCTCCACCGAGCACCTGATACCGGCCGGGGAAAAACTGCGGGTGGTGCTGCACTTGCCCGGCCCGGCCCCGGTGGTCAAGGCCATGTGCGAGGTGGTGCGGGTAGTCGACGAGCCCGGCCCGGGACAGGCGGCCGGCATCGGGGTCCGCTTCCTGGACATGGACGAGGCCAGCCGCCGGGCCATCGGCAACTTCCTGGCCGCGCGGGTCAGCGGCCGGGGTGACGAAGAACAGGAACGCCGCCGCCATGCCCGGGTGGAACGCCAGGTAAAGCTGCGTTTCCTGGCGGAACGGGAAGTATACACTTCCTATGCCCGGGACATCTCGGCCGGCGGTGTGTTCATCCACACCGCCGAGCCCTTGCCCGTGGGCAGCGAAGTCCTGGTGTCCCTGGTCAACCCCGTCACCCTGCAAAAGATTGAACTGGCCGGACGGGTGGTCCGGGAAGTGCAGCCCGATCCCGCCGATTCCCGTCGCATGCCCGGAATCGGGGTATCCTTCGACCAGGCCGATGAGAGCAACCGGGCCCTGCTGGTGGAATTCCTGCGCGAGTTCGTGCAGCTGGACGGTGCCCAGAAAGTCGAAACCGAGGTCACCGCGGTGGAGACGAAGGAACCGCAGGAGCCGGCTTGAACAACAACCCCGGGCTCACCCGCCGGGCACCCAACCACAACGACCAGGTAGCCTTGCCCCCGGCCCTGCCCAGCACGGCGCCGGCAGCGACCGGGCGCTCCGGAGCGGACTGCGACCCCGTCACTCCGCACAGGCGGGACCGCAGGCCACAGCCGTGATCCACCACCAAACAGCGGCCGTCCCTGGAAACCCGACCGGCCAGCGGTGCCACCACCCGGTCGCCCTTTCCGCCCGCCAGTACCAGCCCGGACGCCGACACGGTCTGTGACGGCCGCCCGGTGGGCCAGCCGGCTCGATACACCCGGGACAGGGTCCCGACGGTGCACAGCCAGCGACCGGCATCGAGCTTTACGGGTTCCGGCAATCGCCGGCGAAGGACCTCCGGCCAGCCGTCGCCGGCCAACCGGCGACCCAGGTGGGCCGCCCGTTCTTCACCAACCTGCCAGGCCAGCAAAGCTGCGGACAGGGAACCGGTCTGGCGACGCATCTTTCCCAACAGACGCAAGGCCACCGCGGCGCGACTCTCCCCTCCGCCGGTCGCCTCGGCCCGGCCGGCGAGATCCGGCCAGAAGGCTCCCTTCTCGTCGGTGACTCCCCGGGAGGTGGCTGCCAGGAAGGCCCAGGCAACGGCCTGGTCCAGCCCCGTCCGGGCAGCCAGCTGCCCGGCCAGCCGCCGGGACCGCTCATCGGCCACCAGCCTGTCCAGGTGCAGCCCGCCGAGGCGTCCGAGTGGCCGCGGCGTGCCCAGCGAGGAGGTGAACATCTCCAGCAAGGGTACCGCCCGGGGGGGCAGGCCGGCCAACGCCGCCGGCAAGCGCTCGGCGGCGCTGAACAACGGCAACTGGCCCACGGCCGCCCCCAGCACCACCAGGGTACAGCCGAAGGCCAACAATCCCCGCGGTGTCTTCATCGTCGCCGGCTCCTGCGACTCTTGCCACGGCGGGCGGAGCGACGTCGCCGGGATTTCTTCCCGGCCTTGAGGCGGTGTCGTTTCTTGCGCTTCTGCGCTTTTTCCGGCCGCAGGGCCGGTTCCTTTCCCGGCACCGCTTCCGGGGAGGGAACGGCGACGGCCGGCCGGCGCTCCACCTCGGCAACGGGTGCCGGTTCCGGCCGGGGCGGGCTTCCCGCCGGACCGGCCACCGTCCCTGGGGCCGGCTCTGCGGCGCCGGCGGGAGTCGTTCCACCGGGCCGGGGCTGGGAGCTGCGCCGTGCCGCCATCACCAGCAACCAGGCCAGAACGGCGGTAAAGGCCAGCACCCCGGCCACCACCGCCAGGCGCCCACTGCGCCTGATGCGCAGCGGAACGTCATCCGGAGCGGCGGGTTCCCCTGCGTAGCCCACTCGCTCGACCACGGCCGCCACCAGGTGCACCAGGGGCAACTGGCCGGTCACCACCCCGGCCAGAGATACCGGCGCCGCTGCCGGCGCCCTCACGGGGGAAGCGGCGGCCGGGGCCCCGGCTGCTCCGACCGCCTGGACGGATCCTGCTTCGGCCGGCTCCGGCAGGGGCGGATGGGGCGGCAGCGCCGGGGTGTCCGGTCTCCGGCTCTCCTGCCGGCGCCTGCCCGACGGCTTGGCCGGTGCCGTGGGCACCTCGAAATCGTCTCCCGGCTGGGACCCGGCAGACAGAGCAGCAAAGGGTTGCGGGGCGGTATCGACCTGCTCGATGGCCTCCCGACCCAGCCCGGCCAGGTTTTCCGCCAGCAGGTCCGCCGGCCCGGAGCGGCGCCCGGGAGCGGTGGGGGCCACCGCCCGGAAGGCGCCGGTGGTTTTTTTCTCCGGGGCGGCGGCCACCCCCGCCTGCATGTTCTTGAGCAGGCGCCGGGCCCGGCCGTTGCGGGGAGAGATGTCCAGCGCGTGCATGCAGCATTCCACCGCCCGCTGGTCCTGTCCCAGGGAATGCAGGATCTCCGCGGCCAGGGCCTGGCTCTCGGCAGACTCGGGATTCAGCTGCAGCGCTCGCTCAACGGCCCGGAGAGCTTCCGCCAGGCGCCCCTGGGACAACAAGATCTCGGCCAGGATGGAGTGACCGTCGGCGAAATCGGGGTTGCCGGCCAGGCCCCGGCGGCAAACCTTCTCGGCCTCGCGGTGGTGACCGGCCTGGTTGAGCAGTGCCGCCAGGGGGGCAAAAACCCGCGAGCGGGGATCCTGCTTGAGGATCTTCAGGTAGGTACGAACCTGTTGTTCGAAGGTAGTGCCGGAATCCTGGCCGTCGCTGCTCATCTTGCCCCGGGATGGCTGTTGCGCCTCGGAGCAGTCTAGCAAAGACGACCACCGCGGTCAAAGACGGCTGTCGCCAGGGCAGTTGCCGGCAGCTATGACACCAGCCTGGCAATCATTTCCAGCAGCCGGTCCTGTTCGATGGGCTTGGACAGGTAGCCCTCGGGCGGCGGTACCGAGCGGCGACTGGAGATGAAGCGCTCGAAGGCCTGGTCGACGCCGGTGACGATGACGATGGGTACCCGGCGGCGGGCATCATCCTCCTTCATGTCCCGGTAGAAGCGGATACCGCTCTTTTCGGGCATGGAGACATCGAGGGTCACCAGATCCGGCAGGCCTTCCCGCTCCACGACGTCGAGCGCCTCCTGGCCATCGCCGGCGGTGATGGTGCGGTAGCCGTTGTCCTGTAACACCGTCTCCAGGTACTCGCGGATGTCCGGCTCGTCGTCGACGATCAATATTGTCTTTCCTTGCTCGGCCATGACTGTCACCTCCTCGTTGGGGGCGATTCGCCTCCCGGCCCCCGGCAGGGAATTTTCACCAGGAAGCTGGTTCCCCGGCCCAGTTCCGAATCGATCTTTATACTGCCGCCGTGCGCCCGGGCTATCTTGTCGGCAATGAACAACCCCAGGCCGGTACCCTCGGTGCCCTTGGAGGAATAAAACAGGCTGAAAGCCTTGTCGCGGGTCTCGGCATCCATGCCGATGCCGTTGTCGGAAACGACCAGCAGCAGGTGATCGCCCCGGCGTTTGGCCTCCAGGCTTACCTGGTGCTGTTGTTTCTTGTCATCGACCCGGCAGGCATCGATGGAGTTTTCCAGCAGGTTGACCAGCAGCGCCCGCAGGGCGTTTCTGTCTGCCCTGATCTCTCCCGCTCCAGTGGCTTCCTTCAGTTGGAAGTGAATTCCATGTCGCTGCGCCTTGGCCGTTATCGGCTCGCTGGCCTCGGCCAGCAATTCACTCACTGCAACCGGCTCCAGCTGCAGCCGGCGATCCTTGGCATAGTAGAGGATATTCAGCACCTGGGAGCGGATGCGCTCCACGTTGCGCTCGACCATGGCCCAGCCCCGCTGGATACGCTGGGGATCGTTTTTCTGCATGCCGCTGTTGACCAGGTAGCGGCCACCATCGAGACCGGTAAGCAATCCCTTGATGCCATGGGAGATGGAACTTATCAACAGGCCGATGGACTCCAGCTTGCCTTGCAGCTGGCGTATCGAGGTGATGTCGGTACTCATCTCCACCACTCTGCTAATGGTGCCGTCGGGGCCGGGCAAGGGCGCCGCCGACACCAGGACGTTCTTTCTACCGCTGCGGGAGGAGACCACCTCCTCGGTATGATGTACCAGGCCGTCGGCAAACGCCTGCCTCACCACGCACTCCAGGCAGGGCTCCGGCCGGTGCTTGTACACCTCGAAGCACTTGCGCCCCGCGAACTCTCCGAAATCCTCCCGGAAACGCCGGTTGGCCTCGATGATGTTCAGCTCCGCGTCCTGGATGGTGATGTAGCAGGGGGCCTCGTCAAACAGTACCCGAAAGACGTCTTCCATGACCGGCCCTCCCCCGCCCGGGTTGCCTGCCCGGGTGGTTCATGATTCCCTGCTCAACTCCAGGATCTTGCGCAGACTGAGCACCAGCTGTTCTTCCTTTACGGGCTTGTCGAGGTAGCCATCGGGACGGGCCAGATCCATCTCGTAGATGAGCTTGCGCAGTTCCGGCTTGCCGGTGACGATACACACCTTTATTCCCCGCAAGTCGGGATCCTCCCGCAGGGTGCGGTAGACCGCGGCGCCGTCGGTGCCCGGCATGGACAGATCCAACGTCAGCAGATGCGGCCGTTGCCGGCGGGCCAGCTCCAGGGCCTGTTCGCCGTCGGCGGCAACCACCACCTGGGCGCCGTGGTCCTGAACAACGGTGGATAGAAACTCACGCACGTCAGGCTCATCGTCGACCACCAGTATGGTGTAGCCGGCCAGCAGCTGTTCCTCGGCCACTGCCGGAGCGGTCGTTATCTCGGCTGCCTTCTCGATCACCAGGGCGTTGGCCACCAGGTTGACCAGCTGGGTAACCTTCATGGGCAGGTCGTAGTGCTTGATGACATCGGACAGGCCATCCACGCAGTTGTGGCAGGAGGTCACCACGTAGTCGGCGCCGGTGGCCGCCATCTGCCGGGCCTTGACCGAGGCGGACTTCAGGCGCCGCGGCGTGTACTCGGCCATGGACATGGCACCACCACCGCCGGTGCAACAGAAGTTCTCCGCCCGGTTGGGATACATCTCCCGGAAATCCTCCACCACCAGGCGCAGCAACTCGCGCGGCTCCTCGAACAGGCCGCAGGAGCGGGCGTTGTTGCAGGAATCGTGGAAGGTATAGGAACCGGGGTTCTTCGACTTGTCGACCTTGATGCGCCCCTCCTTGATGTAGCGCAACATGGTGATGACGGAGCTCTCCATCTGGAAATCGATGTGGTAACCGGCCCAGTTGGGCCCCTCGCAGGCAGTGGAGCGGTAACCATGCCCGCATTCCGACATGATCAGCTTGCGGGCGCGCAACTCGTGTACCTTGTCGTAGACCCGGCGGGCCACGGTGCCACCCAGGTCGTCGTCACCGGAAAAGAGCCCGAAGTTGGTCATGTCCCAGCCTGCGCTGGGCATGGTCCAGCTCTCCCCGGCGGCCCAGAAGATCTTGGCGGCATCGGCGATGGAGCGGGGATCGTATTTCACCTCGCGGGGGTTGATGGTGTAGACGATGTCGACGTCGGGCTGGTCCACGGGTATGGCCGCCTGCGGGTCGCCCACCTCGTCCACCAGTTCCTCGGACATCCACTCCAGGGTGTCGAGGTAATCCTCGGGCAGCACTCCCATCTGGTTACCCAGTTCCCACTGGTCCTTGCTGACCGCCGCCACCCCTTCGGGCATGATGCCCACGTGTACCAGCAGTCCCCGGGCCAGGCGGTTGAAAGTGGCGAAATCGACACCCATGGGACAGTTGAGGGAACAGCGGCGACAATTGGTGCACTTGCCGAAGACGATATCCTTGAGTTCTTCCAGCTCCTCGTCACTGTAGATGCTCTTGGCCCCCACCCACCAGGGCAGCAACCGGCCGGTCCAGTCGTAATGGCGCTTGAACAGCTTGCGCAGGCGATCGGCCTTCCAGGCCGGGGCCATGGTGGGATCTCCGGGGTGACTCAAAACGTAGTGGCAGGATTCGGTACACATTCCGCAATGCACACAGGCGGCCAGCGAACCGACCACCTGGCGACTCAGTTTTTGACCCAGTCTTTCGATTACCTTGTGGGCCCGGTAGGAACGCTGCGCGATGGCCATGGTGAATACTCCCTTCTTCTTCAGGTGGAGACGGTAACCTTCTGATTGGCGACTTCATGGGCCGGGTAGGACCGGGGCCGGGGTCCGCGACGCAGCGGATAGGTACCCCGGTAACCCATGGACTTGCCGAACCAGTAACGCGTGAAGGGGTAGTAGAGGTAATGCGATATCTTGCTGAAGGGAACATAGAGCAGGAAAAAGGCCGTCAGGTAGAAATATACCAGCAACACCGTTTCTCCCTGCCCGGGGTGATTGGGAGCGGAGAAGAAGGCGAAGGCGAACCACACCGTCAACAGCAGCAGCGAGAAGTAGTCGTCCGGAGAGCTGATGGCTCGCAGGTAGACGTTGCCCACGCGCCTGATGATGCGCAGCACCCCCACCACGAACCCGGCGCCGATGAAGGCCTGCAGGGCCGGCACCACCAGCGGCAGCTCGAGCAGTTGCGGCCAGTAGGGAATGACGAAAGAAAGACCGATGGCAGCCACCACCGCCATGTGAAAGATCACGAACTGTGAATAGAGGAAAAACTTGCGCCGGGTACTTTCCATCTCCCAGGGCATGGCGATAATGAGCCAGGAATAGAGCACTCCCCGAGCCTTGGTGGTGCCGGGCAGCCCGGTCTGGGGTTGGCGCTCCCGGCCGCCCTTGTGGCGGAACAGCCAGATCAAGCGGGTGGTATATACCAGGCCCATGATCACCAGGGCCACTTCCTGCAGGGTATGCTCGGCAAAGTGCAGATGCTCGCTCATGATCGCTCTCCTCCCGGGAACTTCACAGGTTCTCCAACTGTTGCAGGAAAGGATTCCGGTCGCGGGGATCGGGCAGGCAGAAGAACACCTCGCGCAGGCCGGATCCGTTGTCATGCAGATGACGGGCCACGATCTGCAGACAGACCCGGGCCGAGGTGGCGGGCGGTACCCCGTAGAATCCGGAACCCAGGGGCGGCAACGCCAGCCGCTTCACCTGCAGCCGTTCGGCCGCGTCCAGGATGTTGGCCACGGTTCGTTCCAGCTTGTCCTCGAGGTCCGCTTCCTGGAAGGCCGGGCCCACCGCGTGCAGGATGTGCCGGGCCTTGAGCTTGCCGGCCGTGGTAACCACCACCTCGCCAATTTCGGCCGGCCCGTGCCGGTCCAGTTCGTCCTGCACGACGGGGCCGGCCCTCACGGAAATGGCGTTGCCCCAACCGGTGCCCAGCTTCAGCTCCGGACGAGCGTAGAAGACGAAGGCGTCGACATCCATCAAGGTGATGTCGTCTTCCACCAGCTTCACCACTGCTTCACCCAGCTTCTTTTCCATGACGATTCCTCCCGGCAATAGCTCTCTCAGCACTTGATGCTGGCCACCGGTCCGTTGCCCGACAGCTGTTCCCGGGTGCGCGGCCAGAACCTGCCGGCCGGCTGTTCCAGGGTGGTTCCATCGAGAATCAGCGCCAGCGAGCGGCTCAGGAGCTCGAACAGCCAATGGCACTCGCGACAGGAAGCCAGGGGACAGTACTCGGGCCGCTCCAAGCACCTGACCGTTCATATACCTACTATATCAATCGGTATATGCCGTAAAGAGAAAAGCGTCCCGTAACCAAACAAAAAAACAGATGCAGGTCATAAATACTATTTATTGCGGCAGTGGTTCAGGAGACAAGCACGTAATACACCAAGGTACCATCGGTTTCCCGTGGCTTTGAGCAAGTACTACTTCTCCAGGCCCTTGTCGAGATCGGCCAGGGTGTATTCGACGAGCAGGGAGTTGATCCTGTCGTTCAGCTTGCCGTAGAGCACGCGGCATTCGCAACCGTCGGAGTTCATGCAGGAGGCATCGTCGTCGAGACACTCGACTATTCGGATGGGACCGATGGCAGCCTCGATTATCTCCTGCAACAAGATGCGCTCGGCGAGGCGGGTAAGGCGGTAGCCGCCCTTCTTGCCGGTGAGACCGTCGATGAGCCCGGCATTGCGCAGGGCCATGGCCAGCTGTTCCAGGTAACGGTGCGGGAGCCCGGTGCGCCGGGACACCTCGAACAGGCTGACCCGTTCCCCGGCAGTTCCGGTCATGCGCTTGATGGCCAGCATCATTCGTAATGCGTACCGGGCGCGTCGTGAAAGCTTCATTGGTAGTCGACCTCCAACCGGCGGACAAGCTAGCACCGCCAATTTGAAATTCCAAGTCTCCTGCCTTGACAGGGGTCCGCCATTCGGGCGATGGTGGTCCTGCCTCGCATGGAAATACTCTGGTACATAACCATCGCCGTGGGCGCGACCTGGGTGCTGTTGTTCATCAGCAGCATGGTGCGCCTGCGGCGCACCCCGAGCATAACTCCCGCCCGCAAGGCCTCGCACGGACCGCTGCCGCGGGTGAGCGTGATCATTCCCGCCCGCAACGAGGAGGCCAACATCCTGCCCTGCCTGGAGTCGCTGCTGGCCGGCGATCACAGCGACATCGAGATAATCGTCGTCGACGACGACTCCAGCGACGCCACCGCCGCCCTGGTGGCCCGCCTGGCACGTGCCGACTACCGGGTGCGGCTGGTGCGCTCGGAGGGACCGGCAGAGGGCTGGACCGGCAAGTGTCACGCCCTGCACCTGGGTGTCAACCGCGGCCGGCCCAGCGGCGAGTGGCTGCTGTTCGTCGACGCCGACACCCGCCACCAGCCCCAGAGCATCAGCGCGCCGCTGCAGGTAGCCCTGGATCGCAACCTGGACCTGGTATCGCTCCTGCCCCACCTGGAGGGTCGTTCCTTCTGGGAAAAACTGATGCAGCCCACGGTGGCCGCCTGGATCTCGCTGCTGCATCGGCCCGAACGCGTCAACGATCCCCGGCGCCCGGAGGTATTCATCAACGGCCAGTACATCCTGGTGAAAAAAAGCACCTACCTGGCCGCCGGCGGCCATGCGGCGGTGCGAGGCAAGGTTCTGGAAGACTACGAACTGGCGCGGGTGCTGGCCGCCCACGGGGCCCGCATGTTGCTGGCCCTGGGCCGCGACTTGCTCAGCGTACGCATGTACACCGGGCTGCGCCCCCTGCTGGAAGGATGGGCCAAGAACCTCTACCTGCTGCTCTCGGCACGGGTGCACCGGGTGTTGCTGGCCTCGCTGGTCGCCTTCGCCTTGAGCTTGTGGCCGGCCCTGGCGGGCCTGGCCGGACTGTCGGCCCTGCTGGCGGGCTGGCCGGCGCTACCCGCCGGCAAGGCGGCAGTTCTCCTGGGCGTCTACCTGCTGGTGTTGCTGTTCCAGGTGGTGCTGCGGGCCGTCAACCGCTGGTACCCGGCCTACGCTCCCCTGGCACCGCTGGCCAACCTGCTGGTGGTGGTGTTGTTCATGCGCTCCATGTACCTGCATGCCACATCCCGGGGTGTCACATGGAAAGGACGAGTACTGACCGACAAGTAACCCCTTCCTCCCAGGAGTCTACTCCCGCCCGCCGGACGTCGTTGGCGGAGATGGTGGAACACTGGGTCGGCCGGCTGTTCGACCAGCTGGGAGAACACCACGTGCCGCGGCTGTACCGGCGGGTCATCGAGCAAGTAGAGCGGGTACTGATCGAACAGGCACTGCTACGGAGCGGCGGCCGCCAGCAGCAGGCCGCCCGCATGCTGGGCCTGCACCGCAACAGCTTGCGTTACCGCATGCGCGTGCTGGGCATTTCCTCCCGGCGCGACCGGGAGCGAAGGCCATGAGTTACCGCGGCCGTCATCCCCCCCTGAACTGCCTGACCATCGCCGGTTGGGATCCCACCGGCGGTGCCGGGGTAGTAGCGGACTGCCAGACTTTCTGGCAACTGGGTGCCCGGGCCAGCGCGGTACTCACCACCATAACGGCCCAGAACGCCCGCCGCGTCGAGTCCCTGAAACCGTTGCCGGCTCCCCACCTCGAGCAGCAGCTGCGCATGGTGGTAGCCGACAGCCAGTTCCAGGCCGTCAAGATCGGCCTGCTGGCCAGCGCCGCCCAGGTGCGCCTGCTGGCCGGCTGGATGGAACGTTTCTCCGGGCATCCTCTGGTGCTCGACCCGGTGATGTGGTCATCGTCCGGCACCCGGCTGTGCAGCCCGGCCACGGTGACCGCGCTGCGCAAGTGGCTGCTGCCGCTGGTATCGGCTATCACTCCCAACGCCCGCGAAGCCGGTGCCTTGCTGGGCCGGCAGGTAAGCGGCTCGGCGGGGCGGCGCCGGGCGGCGGCCGAATTGAGTAGGCGGGGGCCGCTGGTGGTCCTCACCGGCGGCGACAGCTTCGGTGACCCGGTGGATTACCTGGGTCAGCAGGGCGAGGTGGTGGAGTTGCCGGGTCGCCGCTTGCCGGGTACGGCCCGGGGTACCGGCTGTCGCTTCAGCTCGGTCCTGGCCGTCCTGCTGGCCCGGGGCCTGCACGCCGCGGCGGCGGTGCGGCGGGCGGCCGCGTTTACCAGGAAGTACATAGAGCAAAGCAGGTAGTCCGGCGCGAAGCAGAGACGGGGTCCGGGAGTGAGATCGGTCGGAATCTCCCTTCACTGGCCGTGGTTCACGAATCGGCCGGGGCGGGAAATGCGGGGTCAATCGATCTGCACCAGCCAGTCCTCACTGCGGGCGGCGGAGCACTTTTCGCTGAGCAGGTGCAGCATGTCACTGGCCACGCGAATAGCATTGTCGGGGTAACTGACCAGGCAGGCGGCGATATCCACCCGGCCCGTCCTGGCCCGCGGTGGTTCGGCCAGGCTCTGGCGCACCCGCTCGATGGCCCGGCGGGCTCCTTCACGATCCGTCTCCGGCAGCAGCAATAGGAACTGGTCCTGGTCGATGCGATAGATGCGGTCGACGGCGCGCAGCGATTCGCGCAGTACCATCACCACCGCCCCGATGATGCTGGCGGCCTGCTTCTTGCCCTGCTGCTCCAGCACGCTTTCGTAGGGAAGCACCTGGAAGAGCACCGCCGCCAGCGGGTGCTGGTAGCGCTGGGCGCGCTTGAACTCGTATTCCAGGCCGTTGCGCAGCTGGCGGAAGCCACCGATACGTCCCGGGGAATCGACGTCGCCCAGTTTCTGCAGCTTGCGCTGGGCCTGTTCGAGCTGGCGGCGGTAGAAGCGGGCCTCCAGCACCGAGCGAATGCGTTGCTGCAGCTCGAACAAGCGGAAGGGCTTGGTGACGTAGTCATCGGCCCCCAGCTCGATACCGCGCATCTTGCTGTCGAGATCGTCCATGGCGGTGACGATGATCACCGGCATGCCGCTGGTGGCGGGATCCCCGCGTATTTCCTGGCACACCTCGAAGCCGTTCTTGCCCGACATCATCAGGTCCAGCAGCATCAAGTCGGGCATCTCCTGGCGGGCCAGGCGCAGGGCCTCGAAGCCGTCATGGGCCTCGAGGACCCGGTAGCCGGCACTCTGGCACAGCTCGCGCATGAGGGTGACGTTGAAGCGATCGTCGTCCACCACCAGGATTGTTTGCTGCTCCGCCATGCCAGCCCTCGGGCCCTCAGAAGTCACGTTCGCGCGCCAGGTTCTCGAAGCGGGTGAACTCGGGCGCAAAATGCAGCTTGACGGTTCCGATGGGACCGTTACGCTGCTTGCCGACGATCACCTCGGCTATACCCTTTTCGGGCGAATCCTGATTGTACACTTCATCGCGGTAAATGAACAGGATCACGTCCGCATCCTGCTCGATGGCCCCCGATTCACGAAGATCGGACATCTGTGGCCGCTTGGATTCGCGCGACTCGGGCTTGCGGCTGAGCTGGCTCAGGGCCACCACGGGGACATCCAGTTCCTTGGCCAGCGACTTGAGCGAGCGGGAGATCTCCGATATCTCCCGTTCGCGGCTCTCGATGCGTCCGCCTACCGTGGCCAGTTGCAGATAGTCCATCATCACCAGGCCCAGGTCACGCCCCTGCTTCTGCAACTCGGCCTTCAGTCGGCGGGCCTTGGCCCGCATCTCCATGACCCGCATGGCCGGGGTGTCGTCGATGAAGATGGCTTCCTCGCTCAGCACTCCCGCCGCCCGGGCCAGCTTGGGCCAGTCGCTGTCGGTCAACCGGCCGGCGCGTACCCGGTTGAAGTCCACCCGCGCTTCCATGCACAGCAGGCGCATGCACAGCGATTGCTTGCTCATCTCCAGGGAGAAGAACAGGGTGGGCAGGCCATCCTGGTCACCACGGCGCTGGGCGGCATGGTGAGCCATGTTCAACGCCAGGCTGGTCTTGCCCATGGAGGGACGCCCGGCCAGGATGATCAGGTCGGAGCGCTGCAGGCCGGAAGTCAGTTCGTCCAGGTCACGGAAGCCGGTGGGCACCCCGGTGAACTGTCCCTTCTGCTCGTAGATGTGATCGATGGCGTCGAAGCTCTCGCGCACGATATCCTTGAGCGGTACCACCCCTTCGCTCTGGCGCCGCTGGGCCGCCTGGAAGATGAGCTGCTCGGCCCGATCCAGATAGTCCTGGACATCGTCGCGATCCTCCAGGCCGGCCTGGAGGATCTCCGAGGCAGCATGCATGAGCCGGCGCGCGATGGCCTTGTCGCGCACGATGCGGGCATAGTGAACGCTGTTGGCCAGGCTGGGCACGGCGTCGGTCAGGGCCGCCAGGTAGGTGGCTCCTCCAACCGCTTCCAGTTCCTTGCGTCCCTGCAGATAGTCTTCGAGCGTCAGGTAATCGATGGCCTCGCCCCGGCGAGACAACTCGCGCATGGCGGCAAAGATCTTGCGATTGGCCTCGCGGTAGAAATCGCTGTCCTGGACGACGTCCAGGATCTGGTCGAAGATGCCGTTGTCGAGCAGCACCGCTCCCAGGATGGACCGCTCCGCCTCCAGGTTGTGAGGAGGAGTCTTGGGGGCCGGGGCAGAGTCTGCCATGGGGCGATTCCCTGCCTGCCTACTTGGCCACGACCCACACCTTGAGCTTGGTAGTCACCTCGGGATGCAAACGCACGTCGATGTTGTAGACACCCAGCTTCTTGATGGGCTCGTCGAGCAAGATGCGCTTGCGCGACAGCTGCACCCCTTCACGGACCAGTGCCTCCTCGATGTCCTTGCTGGTAACCGAGCCGAAAAGCTTGTCCTGCTCGCCTACCAGCACCGGGATGGTGCAGGAGACGTTGGCCAACTGTTCGGCCAGATCGGCGGCCTGTTTCCTCACCCGGGCCTGGTTGGCGGCGATGAGACGCTTCTGGTGCTCGAGCTGCTGGATGTTGCGGGTGTTGGCCCGCACCGCCAGTTGCTGGGGGATGAGATAATTGCGAGCGTAGCCATCCTTGACCGTTACCATGTCTCCGGCCACGCCGAGATCGGCCACGTCTTGTTGTAGAATCACCTTCATCTGTCGGCCCTCCTCTAGATGGTCGACGAGGTGTAGGGCAGCAGCGCGATCTGTCGGGCCCGCTTGATGGCCAGCGTCACCTGGCGCTGGTGCTTGGCACAGTTGCCGGAAATGCGCCGCGGTATGATCTTGCCCCGCTCGGTCAAGAAGTACTTCAGCATGTTAGCGTCATGAAAGTCCACCTTGAGGTTCTTGTCGACGCAGAAACGGCACACCTTGCGCCGACCGAATCCCCGCCTGCCCCTGCGTGAATCCCTGGCCATGGCTCACTTCTCCTCTTTCTGCTCGCTGGATGAATCATCACCGGCCGCCGCACTGCCAGCCTGGTCCGTTCCTGCCGCCGCAGCCGTCGTCGGTTCCTGGCCGGTCGCCGCGACCTGCGGGGCAGCGGCGACCGCCTCGGCTTCGGCCCGGGCCCGGGCCTCTGCCTCGGCTTGCTGCTGGGCCAGTGCTCGTTCCCGCTCGGCCCGCTCGGCTTCCTCGCGGGCGTCTTCGGCCGCCTGTTCGGCCAGGCGCTTATCGACATCCACGCCATCGGCGATCTTGAAGGTCTGGAAGCGAATCACCGGGTCGAGGATCTTCAGGTTGCGCTCCAGTTCCTGGACAGTGTCGGCGGCGGAGAGGTACTTCAGCGACACGTACACCCCCTTGGAGTACTTCTTGATCTCGTAGGCCAGCTTGCGCTTGCCCCACACCGCCTGCTTGAGCAGCCGGGCCTGGGTCTTGTCGAGGATGCCGCTCATGCGCTCGGCCACGGCGGCCTCTTCCTCCTCGGCCAGGTCGGGCCTCATGATGTAGATGGTTTCGTACTCGCGGAACAACATGCGGACCTCCTTTCGGGTCGCAGCCCCGTGAATCTCTCACGGAGCAAGGAGTATGGAAAGACTTCTCTGCTCAGGACTGTTGTCCCAGCATCTCCTGTCTCTTCTTTCGTATGGCCTGTACCATGGCCGCCTGGAACATGCCCACCACCAGCCCGGCCAGACCGGGAGCAATGCGCGCCACCTTGACGGCACCAACCAGGTCACCGATGATCCAGGCGAAGAATTCGCTCAGGCCCCAGATCAACAGACCCAGGACGAAACCGAATATGGCCATTCTTTTCACGTTCAAGACTTCTCCTCCTTGACCGGCCAGGGGTTGTAGCGGTTCATGGCCATTTCCAGGCCCTCGTCCAACCAGCACTTCAGGGCCGGTACCGCTCGCTCCAGGGCGTCTTGCCAGAGTTGCTGCTGCGGCGGTGCCAGGGGAGCCAGCACGTGATCGGCCGTATCCACGCCCGGCTCCGGGCGCCCGGCGCCAACTCGCAGCCTCACGAAGCCGGCTCCACCCAGTGACTGGACTATGGAATCCAGGCCGCGATGACCGCCCGTGCCCCCGCCCCGGCGCAGTTGCAAGCGTCCCACTTCGAGGTCGACGTCGTCGTGCACCACCGCCAGCTGTTCCAGGGGCAAGCGGTAGAACCTCACCGCGGCGGCCACCGCCTGGCCGGACAGGTTCATGAATGTCTGCGGCTGCAGCAGCAACAGGTGGTGCCGGCCGTAACGTCCCTCGGCCACCAGCGAGGAAAAACGCCGGCGGCCGAAGTTCCAGCCCTCCGCGGCGGCCAACCTCTCGACCACGGCAAAGCCGGCATTGTGGCGCGTACCGGAGTAGCGCCGGCCTGGATTACCGAGTCCCGCAATGACAAAGAACATGCTACACCCTGCCGGCTCTGCCCGTCGGGGCCGGGCCGGCCAACGACATCAAGCCTTTTCCTTGCCGGCTTCCTGCTTGGCGGCGTCTTGCTTCTCTTCTTCCTTCTGCTCGCCGGCGGCGGCTTCCTCTCCGGCCTCCCCGGCCGCGGCCGCCTCGGCCTCCTCGCCCTCGGCTACGGGCTTTTCTTCCTCGGCCGTGGGTGCCACCACCGCGCAGATGGTGAAGTTCTGATCGTATATGGCCTTGACTCCCTCCGGCAAGGGCAGTTCCTCGACGTGTATGGAGTCGCCGATCTGTAAGCTGCTGACGTCGATGGCGATCTTGTCGGGCACGTTGGCCGGCAAGGACTCGATACGAATGTTGCGCCGGGCAATCTGCAGCACTCCGCCCAGCTTCACGCCCTCGGGCCGGCCCTGCAACTCCACCGGCACGCGACGGATGATGGGCAAATTGGGATCCACGTAGAGGAAGTCCACGTGCAACCAGGTACGCTGCACCGGGTGCTTCTGGATCTCCTGCACGAACACCGTGCGTTCCTCGCTCAGTCCCTGCAGCTTGATCAACGAGTTCAAACCCCGTGGACCACGTAGTATCCTGAGCAGGCTGGCCGGCTCCAGGGCCATGCTCAACGGCTGCTTGCCGCCGCCGTAACACACGGCCGGGATCAACCCTTGCTGGCGAAGCTTGGCCGCCTGGCTCTTGCCGGTTGTCTCCCTGGCTTCCACGTTCAACACCGGTGTGTCCATCTTCTTGTCCTCCTCTGCGAACCCGGTTGCTTACACGAAAAGCGCGCTTACGGAATCCTGCATGTGAATGCGCCTGATGGCCTCTCCCAGCAATGGCGCTACCGACAGCACGCGAATCTTCTTGCAGGCGTTGGCCCGCTCGTTCAGGGGTACCGTGTCGGTGACCACCAGCTCGTCCAGCGGTGAGCTTTCAATACGCTCCATGGCCGGGCCGGACAACACCGGGTGCACCGCGTAGGCCACCACCCGGGTGGCGCCGCGGTCCAGCAGTACCTGGGCGCCCAGGGTCAGGGTGCCGGCGGTGTCGACCATGTCGTCGACCAGCAGCGCTTCCTGGCCCTCGACCTCGCCGATGACGTTCATCACTTCGGAGACGTTGGGCGCGCTGCGGCGCTTGTCGATGATGGCCAGGGTGGAGCGCAGGCGCTTGGAATAGGCGCGTGCCCGCTCGGTGCCACCGGCATCCGGAGAAACAATGACCGGGGGCCTTTCGAACCGCTGGCGAATATCTTCCAGGAACACCGGAGCGGCAAACAGGTGATCGAAGGGAATGTTGAAGAACCCCTGGATCTGCCCGGCGTGCAGGTCGATGGAAACCACCCGGTCGGCTCCGGCGGCGGTGAGCATGTCGGCCACCAGCTTCGAGGTAATGGGGGTTCGAGGGGCCACCTTGCGGTCCTGCCGGCCGTAGCCGTAATAGGGGATCATGGCGATGATCTGCCCGGCCGAGGAACGGCGCAGGGCGTCCATGATCACCAGCAGCTCCATGATGTGGTGATTGACCGGGTTGCAGGTGGACTGCACCACGAAACAGTTCTTGCCACGTACGTTCTCGCCTATCTCCACGTTGGTCTCGCCGTCCGAGAAGCGGCCCACGTTGGCCTTGCCGGGGGCGGTGTTGAGGTAGGCAGCTATGGCCTCCACCAGTTTGCGGTTGGAGTTGCCGGAAAAAATCAACGGTGCGTCTTCGCGATACACGGGTTTCCTCTTTGTCTCTCTTCCGCCCCGCCGGGCGGGTTGTGGGACTTGCTGGTAGTAAACAGAACCGAACTTCCGCCGAACGCCTCTCCTTTTCTTCCCTCAGCCCTCTTCGCCCGGCCCTGCTTCTCCGGTACCACTGCTGTCATCCGCCCCCGGATCCTGTTCCTTGGACTTGCTCAGCTTGCGCTCACCCACATCGGGCAGGGGAGTACCCGTGCGTTCCAGTTCGCGACGATACTCGGCCAGGACGGCGGACTCGATGCGCTCCCGGGTCTCGGTGTTGAGTGGGTGGGCCGTATCCTTGAAGGTGCCATCCTTGCGCTTCTTGCTGGGCATGGCCACGAACAGACCGTTGTTGCCCTGGATGACCTTCAGATCGCGCACCACGAAACACCTGTCGAAGGTGATCGTGGCGTAGGCCTTGAGCTTGTCCTCGTTAACCGGGAATACTCTCACCTCTGTGATCTCCATGATGCTCTACCTCCCGTGCCCCCCGGGCACCTTGGGCCTGAGACCACGCCGGCGGTTGCCAGGGCTACCGCGCTGACGCCACGGTGTACGCCAGCAGGTAACGCCATCCGGGTTGCTTCTCTACGCGAGCCGCCACCGCGCGGGCCTCATCCTCGGTTCGACACAAGCCGAATACGGTAGGTCCGCTCCCGGTCAAAAGCGAGGCCTCCGCTCCGGCCTTCAGCAACGCTTTACAAACCCGACCGATGGCAGGCTGGAGGGCTTCGCTGGCCGGTTGCAGATCGTTGCCCACAACCAACCCGTTCCACTCGCCACCCGCACATCCGGCGAGGGGGGAATTCGTAGCACCGGCACCCGATTTTGTCAATTGCTTTCTTTTGTTGTAGACCTCGGCGGTAGACAAACCAAAGGGGGCCACGGCCAGCACCAGCCAGGCCGGTGCCAGCCCGGACACCGGCTGGCAGACCGTGCCCCGCCCGGTGGCCCGGCAGGGGCCGGAGTGCAGGAAGAAGGGAACATCGGCACCGAGACGCCCGGCCAGAGAAAAAAGCTCTTCAGAATCAATGGGGTGCTCGAGCAGCCGGTCCAGCGCCCGCAGGACCGCCGCCGCGTCCGAGCTGCCCCCGCCCAGACCGGCGGCCAGGGGAATGTTCTTTTCGATCACCACCCGGATGCCGGAGTCGCCGCCGGCCTGCCGCCGGAACATCTCCGCAGCCCGCCAGGCCAGGTTGTCCGGACCGTCCAGTTCGGGCCGTCCCGGACAGCGGACCGATATTTCCCCCCGGCCGGTAATCTCCACCCCTACCCGGTCGGCCAGGGATATGGGTACCATCAGGGTATCGATCTCGTGGTAGCCGTCGTCGCGCAACCCCAGCACGCGCAGGTAAAGGTTTATCTTGGCGGGAGCGATGAGATCGATGCGGCGCATGGCAAGTGCATTGTGACAGAATCTGCCACCCGGTCAACCCCGGGACCGGCCGCGGCCGGCACGGGGAAATTTGCATCACGGGCCGGCTGGTGCAACCATAGATGGTCATCTGCAAGGAGGTTGAAGAAGTGACGAGACTGGCCGACAACTTCGATTACAACACCATGAGCGAGTACGTCCCGGAGCTGTTCACCTCCCTGGCCGCGGCCGGAACCCTGGAGCAGGCACGGCGTACGCTGCAGGCCTGGCTCGACGACCAGGAAGCAACAACGCCGGAGTCGCTGGCGCAGCTTTCTCCCAACCAGGTGCGGCGTCGTGGTGATTGCCTCATGGCCCTGCGTTCGCTGACCCGGGCGACGGCGGATGCCCAGGCGGGTTTCAGTACCTGTGCCGCCCTCTGGGACCTGGCCCGGGGCCGCTCCCGTCCGGACCTGGGTCCGGGGTTCTTCGCCGAGTTCACCCACCTGTTTTGGGGCATCACCGGCCGGCCACTGGCGGGCGAGGAGAATCGGGCCGGGGAGATTCCCGGAGACCTGCCTCCCGAACAGGCCTCGCGGCTGCGCTCCCGGCAACTGGACGAGCTCTGGCAACGTGCCGAGCAGGCCATGGAACGTTTCAGCGACGGCCTGGATGCGGCCGTGGTGTCACGACGACGGCAGCGGCGACAACGCATCCTTTCCGTGCTGGGTGGCAGCGAGCGGGACTGGAACGACTGGAAGTGGCAAGCCCGCCACGTGCTCACCAGCCCCGAGAAGATCGCCAGCGTCATCAACATCCCTCCCGAGCAGAAAAGGGCCATCGCGCGGGCCAACCAGTTTCGCATTCCCGTGGGCGTGACCCCCTACTACGCCTCCCTCATCGACGAACAGGCCAGCCGGCGCGACCTGGTGGTGCGCGCCCAGGTGCTGCCACCGGCCGGCTACGTGGACATCATGGCCGAGCATCGCGACCAGCGGGAGTTCTACTTCGACTTCATGGAAGAACACTACACCTCTCCCATAGAGCGAATTACCCGCCGCTACCCGGCCATCTGCATACTCAAGCCCTACAATTCCTGCCCGCAGATCTGCGTCTACTGCCAGCGCAACTGGGAAATCGAGCAACCCCTGGCACCGGGAGCGCTGGTACGCGCTGACCAGCTCGCTGCCGCCCTGGAGTGGATTGAAAGATCCTCCGCCATCCGCGAGGTGCTGATCACCGGGGGCGATCCCCTGGTCCTCGGCAACAGCCGGCTGCGCCGGCTGTTGGAGCGCCTGGCGGCCATCGACCACATCGACATGGTGCGCATCGGCAGCCGTATACCGGTGACGCTGCCCATGCGCATCGACGACGAGCTGGCGCGTCTGCTGGGCTCCTTCCGGGAGCCGGGCCGGCGGGAACTGTGCCTGGTGACGCACGTGCAAAGTCCCTACGAGGTGACCCCGGAGCTGGTGGCGGCCATCGACCGGCTCAGGCGCCAGGGCCTCAGCGTGTTGAACCAGCAGGTGTATACCTTCCACGTCTCCCGGCGCTTCGAAGCCGCGCGCCTGCGCCAGATGCTCAGGCGCGTGGGCATCGCCCCTTACTACACCTTCGTCGCCAAGGGCAAGGAAGAGACCCTCGACTACCTGGTACCCCTGCCCCGCCTGCTGCAGGAGCGCCAGGAAGAAAGCCGCCTGCTGCCAGGTACCCGCCGTACCGACGACGTGGTCATCAACCTCCCCCGGCTGGGCAAGACACCGGTACTGTCACGACAGCAGCGTACCCTGCTGGCCATCAACGGTGCCGGGGCCCGCGTGTACGAACTCCACCCCTGGGAAAAGAGGCAGCGGGGCTACCTGTTCGAGGATGTCCCCATCCTCGATTATCTGCAGCGGCTGGCCAATGCCGGGGAGGACGTGGATGAATATGCCACCATCTGGTATTACTTTTAGGATGTTGCGGTCGACCCTGATACTGGCAGTCGCCCTGGCCGCCGGCTGCCCGGCAGCAGCACCCGAGGATGCTCCCGGGGCCTATCGGGCCTTCTACGGCGCCGCCTCCGCCGGTGACTGGCAAGCCGCCCGGGTTTGGCTGGACGATGACAGCAAGCAGGCCCTGCGACGGGCCGTGCAGACGCTGGCGCGGCGCTCGCGGCGACCGCAAGATGCCCGCCGGGAAATGCTCGAGCGCTTGCGTTTCCAGGTCACCGGCCCCCTGCGCGCGGTGGAGGTGATCCGCCGCCGGCAGGGCCGGGTGCTGTTGCGAGTGCAGGCCGGCACCTGTCGCCAGCAGCAGGACGACTGCGTTCAGAGCGAAGTGGAGATGGTGAACACCGCCAAGGGCTGGCGGGTACACGCCGTTGTCCCCGCCGAGCTGGCTCCCCGACAATCCGGAGGATGAAGCCATGAGTCATCGTTGCTGTCCCTGGGTCACGGCTGCCGCTCTGAGTCTGCTACTGGCTGCCTGTGCTTCCACGGCCCCTTCCCGCCCGGGGCCCGCCGCGGCCGAGGCGGCCACGGAGGCCGCCCGCAGGAGCGGCATCGTCATCGGCATCCGGGATGCGTCCCGGGCCCAGGCCCTGTACCTGCTCGAACAGGCCAGCCTGTGGCGCCAGGACATGCCGCGGACCTTCCAGCGAGCTCTCGACGACCTGGTCGGCCTGGATTCCGAGACCCGCACCCTGCTGCGCAAGTTCGCCTTCATCCGCAACGACCTGGCCGAGCGCGAGCGCCGGCAGCTCATCAAGCCCACCTTTGCCGAGCCTTGCGGCTCCTCGGGGCTGTGGCCGCCCGGCCATCCCGGCCTGGTGGAAAAGTTCTGGCAGGCGGTGCTGGACTGCCAGCAAGCGGGCGACCTGCCGCGGCGGCTGGCCGGACTGCTGCCCGCGGCAGATGCCTCCCTGGTAACCCGGGCGCTGGCGCGCATCACCGAGTTGGTCCCCCAGGTGGTCAGCCGTCCGGCGGACTGGAACAGCGAGCTGGACGGCTTCGGTCGGCGCCTGTCCACCGCCCGCCTGGGAAGCCTGCTCGACCGCTTCGCCGCTTTCCTGGGCGTGGACTCCGGAGGCTTGCGCTTCACGGTGTTGCCGGTGTGGGCCCCGGAAGACGCCGACCTGGCGGCCGCGGCTTACGGCGACAATATCGTGGTCACCGTGCGCCAGGACGAAAAGCCCGGCCTGGAGCATGCCTTGCTGGTGCTGCACGAGGTGGGTCGGCGCCTGCTGGCCCGGCTGCCGACATCCGTCAAGGTACGCCTGAGCGCCATCTTCGTCGAGAGCGCCGGCCACCGCGGAGCGGGCTTCGAACTGGCCGAGGCACTGCTCGATGCCTTCAGCCACGGCCTGGCCGCCCGCCTGCTGGACGCCGAGCGGGCCGCCAAGATCGCCTGGCCGGGCGACACCCGCCGGCAGCGCCTGGCCCGCACAACCACCGGCTTGCTGCGGCAGGCGCTCGATACGCAGGCCCGCCTGGACGCCCGCTTCGTCAAGCGCCTGGCCCGGTTGCAACTCGAGACCAACCCTCCCCGGCCGAGCGATTTCCTCACCGGGGCCATGGTGATCGGCTCCAGCGCCGCCATCGCCGCCTTTCGCAGCCAGGTGGTACGCTGGACGGTGTGGAAGTTTCCCATCGGCCGCCGCTACAACTACCCGCGCAAGCTCGACGCCAACGCCGGGCGCACGGTGCTGTGCATTCTCACCCCGCGGGACCTGAAGCGGCTCTTTCCCCTGGTGAACACGGTCAAGCCGTTACATCAAGCCTTGCAGCGGGCGGCGGTCCGCCTCAAGCGCGGCCAGGGCGTGGTGGTGGCGGTACCGCGGCGGGCACGCGGTTTCGTGTTCGTGGTGGCGGCACCCTCGCCGGAGAAGATGAAGATCGCCGCCCGGGCCTTCTTCGCCCTCAAGCAGGTTCCCCGGAAGGACGTGGTGGTGGAGTAGGCAGATCGGTTAGGATGATCGCATGAGAGCAGGCAGGCCGATTGCCGTCCTGGTGTGGGTGGGCCTGGCCGTCGGCTATTCAGGGTGTTCGTCGCACACCCTGGTACCCGGGGATGCCGGTGAGCCGGGTGCCGAGGAAACGACACCCAAAGACGGCGGCGACCCGGCCGGCAACGACGACTCCAACGACGTTGGCGGGGCCGACCCGGGCGGCTGTCCGGCGGCGGGGCTGCCGCTTTCAGAAAGAGGCCTGCTCGCGCCCGGCCAGGAAAGCGGCCCGGTGGAGCTGGCCACTTGCAGCCGGGACGCCTGGGTGACGGTGATACCCCGGGGTATGAAGGTGGCCGTGCGGCTGCAGGCACTGGGATCCCACCTGCTGGTGGGTGCCGTCAGCTACCCCGATGACAGTGCCTGGCAGGACAAGCTGGCCTCTTTCTCGGCCTCACCGAGCGTGCCCGGAGGGGTGGAGTTCACCTCTCCCCGCTCGGGTGAGTTTCTGATCCAGGTGCGTTCCCTCGATCCGGAACGACCCTCGGCCTACTCGTTGCAGATCGACTGCCTGGAAAACTGCTCGTTGCGCTGCAGCCGCTATCCCCTCCTGCTGGTGCATGGCTGGACCGGTTTCAAGAGCATCGGACCCATCGAATACTTCTACAACGTCCCCGACGACCTGTCCGGGCTGGGGTTCCTTCCCCTGGTGGCGGTGCTCGACCCCTACAACTCGGTGGAGATACGCTCCGAGCAGCTGGCCGCGCAGATCGACGACTTCATGGTCCAGAGCCACTCCCGCCGGCTCGACATCATCGCCCACAGCCAGGGCGGGCTCGACGCACGCCGGGCCATCTCCACCCTGGGCTACGGCGACCGCGTCGCCGCCCTGGTGACGGTGGCCACCCCCCACCACGGCACGCCCATCGCCGACATCGCCCTGGGGCTGCTGCCCGGCCCGGCCGAAGACGCCCTGGCCTTCCTGCTCAACCTGCTGGGCGCCAGCGGCGGCCACGAATCCGACGCCCTGGCTTCCTTCCAGTCGCTGACCACGAGCTATCTGGAAGACGATTTCAACCCGCGCAACCCCGACGACGAACGCGTGGAGTACATCTCCTACACCGGGCTAACCTGCCCGCTGGGGGTCTCCTGCGGCGATATCTGCGACGTGGAGATCCGTTGGGCCTACGATCTCATCTACCTCCAGGCCGGCGATAACGACGGCATGGTTCCGGTGTCGAGCGGTCAGTGGGGCGAGTTCCGGGGCACCATTCCCGCCGATCACTTCGACGAGGTAGGCCAGGTCGCCGGCGTCACCGGCCCCAACTTCGATCACTTGGAGTTCTACCGCTCGCTGGCCGACCTGCTGTGCGACCGGGGACACTGAACCTGCAGGGACAGGCCCGGGTGGCCGGGGTGCACCAACCCCACCCCCGGGGCAACCACACCCCCGGGGGACAGGCCCGCGGGGGAGGGGTGTGTACGAAAACCGGACACTTTCTACCGGCTCCGCAACCGGCCGTCTCGCCAACTGCCTGTTTTCATTGAACTCAC